>Ga0310690_10003667_pt1 | contig 22747 bp, 17 predicted proteins | sample AusTroGonzalo_MG_2_FD_207661 | JGI IMG/M metagenome (GOLD analysis project Ga0310690, IMG submission 207661) | Bovine rumen microbial communities from tropical cattle in Woodstock, Queensland, Australia - Gonzalo_04 (v2) (version 2) | ecosystem: Host-associated > Mammals > Digestive system >... | reverse complement strand
CACATTCAGGACAACGTTTGATAAACTGTACGGGCTGAGCAATGATGGGACGTGCATCGATATCAACCCCGACTATCTTAGGGATAATCTCGCCACCCTTCTCGACATAGACATAATCACCTATATGAAGGTCGAAGGAGCGGATAAAATCCTCGTTATTCAAAGTTGCACGTTTGACAGTTGTTCCAGCCAACTGTACCGGTTCCATATTTGCAACAGGGGTAACAGCTCCAGTACGACCTACCTGGTAAGAGACACTTTCAAGACGAGTACGAGCTCGTTCTGCCTTAAACTTATAAGCGATGGCCCAACGTGGACTCTTAGCTGTATATCCTAATGAACGTTGCTGCCTTAAAGAATTGACTTTCAAAACAATACCATCTGTTGCAACAGGAAGATTCTTGCGTTCTACATCCCAATAATTGATGAAATCATAGATACCCTGAAGGCTATTAACCTTACGCATGCCCTGGGAAATTTTAAACCCCCAGGAAGCTGCTGCCTGCAAGTTCTCATAATGACCGTCAGCAGGGAGTTCTTCACCCAACAGATAGTACAGGTATGCTTCCAACTGACGACTGGCCACCAATGCAGATGATTGGCTCTTCAAGGTTCCACTGGCCGCATTGCGCGGATTGGCAAAGAGCGGTTCCTCTGCTGCCTCACGTTCAGTATTAAGGCGTTCAAAGACCTTCCACGGCATCAGTATCTCGCCTCGGATTTCGAAAGTGGAAGGTGGAAGGTTGAGGGTAGAAGGAGCAGGATTGAGAACAAGCGGAATGGAACGGATGGTCTTGACATTTGCTGTCACATCGTCACCGCGCACACCATCGCCACGTGTCACAGCCTGTACCAACTGCCCATGTTCATAGGTCAAGGAGATAGAAAGGCCATCGTACTTCAACTCACAACAAACCTCAAAAGGTTCACCCTGAAGTCCACGTTCCACACTCTCGTACCAGACTGCAACATCCTGCTCACTATAGGTGTTAGCCAACGAAAGCATGGGATAGCGATGTTCCACCTGCCGGAACTCCTGATTCAGGTCACTGCCAACACGCTGAGTAGGCGAGTTGGCATCCTTCAATTCCGGATGACGTTCCTCCAATGACTGAAGTTCGTGCATCATGAAATCGAAGTCCTGGTCACTGATGGTTGGCTGGTTGAGTACATAGTAACGATAGTTATGTTCATGCAACTCACGACGCAACTGCAAAATCCGTTCTTTCTCGTCCATTTTGATTGTTTTTTCGAGCGACAAAGATAAAAAATATATTCGAAATAGCCAAATTTCGAAGAAAAAACGGGCAAAAAGAAACTTTTTCATGAAATTGTTTTGCTCATTTTAATAATAATTAGTATATTTGTCACTCGAATATCAAAATAATCATGAATATGACAAATAAGGATTGGTTGTTTTTGAACTCTCGTGACGATTTGTTACGAATTGACATGAGAGAAATTGCCTACTTCGAGGCTGATGGGAACTACACCAATATCGTGTTGACCAACAAACAGAAATGCACGGTCGGCATGAGTCTGGGAAAGATGGAAACCATCCTGTCTGAGAGACTAAGGGGAAAGGTGATGTATTTCGCCCGCATCGGCAAGCGATACATCATTAACCTGAACTTGGTATTCCAAATCAATGTTCTCAAGCACCGCCTTGTATTGTCAGACTTTCATCAGTGCTCCTACGCTTTGGACATCTCGAAAGACGCGCTGAAGAAGTTGAAGGAACTGATGACACATTATGTAAATAACTAAAACAAAAATATTACTATCAAGACTATGGAAATAATTATCGGACGCAACGCACAGACTGGTCAACTGAGCCTGACCATGGGAACCCAAACAAAATCCGTTGGAGCCGCTAACAGTGTGCCCAGAAGCGTCAGCCGCCGCCATTGCCGTATTCAGGTACTCCCTAATGGGACTTACACTATAGAAAACCTGAAGATGGAGAATGACACCTATGTCAATGGCAGTCCTATCTTCACCAAAACTGTCACACCCAGTGATACTGTTGAACTGGGAGGTGAACATTACAAACTCAGCTGGGATGTCATCAAGCAACTCGTGGAACAGTCAACACCTAAGACTGCAGATATCCGTCCTCTGAAACGGATATGGATGCAGTACGAGGAAGAAACAAATGCCATTCAGACAGACATGGCCAAGAAGAATGCCATACGCGGTATTGCCGGTGCTTTCGGTACGCTGGGAATTCTTGTAGCATTTGTGGATTCTTTGGGCTTCCTGCGTTTCATTTTAATGGGTATTGGACTCATTATCACTATTACCATGGTCGCCATAGCATACAGCGACTCGAAGAAGGCACCTGCGAAACGTAAGATGCTCCAACAAAGACTACGTAACCACTACGTTTGTCCCTGCTGCAAGAAGTTCTTTAACATGGACTATGACCTGTTGACACGTCAGTATGACAATTGTCCTTACTGTAAGGCAAAGTTTCTCAAATAACCTCTAAACTAAAAATCATGCAAAGTTAGTATTTCATCAGGAAACCCCACCCTTTGATGGAGTATCGCTGAAAATATTTGGAATAATAGGCTTTTTAGTCTTATCTTTGCATCAGTAATTATTTAACGAACCTAAAAACAATAACTTATGGAAGCAAAGAACATGAACATGAGACCCGCCCCCAAGAAGGACAACAGCAATGGACTGATTGGTGGAGCGTTAGGTGCAGCTATCGGAACAGCTCTTGGAGCAACATTCGGAGTAGGTGGAGCCTATGCCTACAACAAACTTACAGAAGACCATGTTGAGGATCTCCCCATTGATTACATGTCAGACGAGGACGTAGAAGTGGTTGAGGCAGAACCTGAACCCCACCACGTACATCACGTTCACCACATTGACAATGTGTATATTGTAAATGACAACGATGTCAACAATGACGACGATGAAGATGGTGATGTTATTCTCACACCTCCTGAGGATCCCCCCATGGATGACGAAGAGGAACAGTTTGAGCCTGACATTGACGATCCCTATATTTCGGACGTCACAGATAACGGAGAATCGAACATACAAATTGTTTCCTACGAACGAGTCACCGCCGATGACGGTTCACAGATGGACGTTGCAAGAATCATCTATCAGGGACATAACGCTGCCGTCATCGACGTTGACCTTGACGGATGGGCTGATGCCCTGCAATTGGATGCAGACGATAGCGGTACTTTCTCCGAAGACGAGTTCATGCCTTTAGGCGCAGACGCACGCATTGAAATGTCACAGTTAGCAGAGGCAGCAAACTACCAGCCTGAGAATGACGAAATTGATCCTGATCTGCCAACTGCCTTTGTTGGTACTGAAGATGACTATGACACGCCACCCGAGATAGAAGAAGATGATGATGTCATTGCATCCAACGATATAGAACCTGACTTCGAGAACAACGGTGACGTCAGCGATATGAATTCCGACACCTATTTTAACAACAATGACACGCCAATAAACGATGGTACAGACGACCTCGTATTGGTTTAACTATATTTCCTAATTTAATTATTAACTAAAAAACATCACAATTATGGCAACAAATGAAGATACCATCGTAGTAGGTGCAGGTAATGCACAGCAGAATTCGAACACAGCTCCCCGTCAGACGACCCCTCCGCGTCCGAATACTGCCCCACGTCCACAACAGAACGTACAGCGTCCGGCTTTCCAGCCCATCCAAAGCAATGACGACCAGACTTGGAAGCGTGTATTGTTGGGCGGAGTAGCAGGCATCATGTTCGGAAGCGTCAGCGCAGTAGGTGCCACAGCGGCCTATCAACACTTCAGCAGCAATGGCGAGGAAGAAGAACTTGACATCATCCCCGAGGATGGAGTAGAAGTAGTTAATGATGACGGACACTACATGCTCGACAATGGTCTGATGGTGGCAGAGATTGACCAGTCCATGTCATTCGGCGAAGCCTTTGCAGCAGCTCGCGAGGAAGTAGGACCTGGCGGCGTCTTCGTATGGCACGGCAACGTCTATTCTACCCATCTTGAGGACGAGTGGAACGCCATGAGCCCCTCTGAGCGCAATGAGTTCACCCACATGTCACTCTCAGCCCTGAACAGTGACAACAGCTATACCCCCAACGATAATGTGGATGTGGTCTATCACCATCACGACGTACATGTTCACGTGGACACGGATGATGATGTCAGCATTATCGAGGGCGACGATGACGTCCAGATTGTCGGTGGAGACCCAGGAAACGGCGAGATTGCAGACCTTGGAGGTGGTGACGACGACATCTACATGATCAATGTTGATGACGAAGGCACACTGGATCCCGGTGGTGACGGTCTTATCGCCGACAACACGATAGGCGTTGGTGAAGACGGCATGCCCGACTACGCAAATGATGTTCCAGGAGACATCTTGGTATAACCGTCTACTGCATATCCTATGAACAAACGGAATATGATAATCATGCTGATGATGCTGGTGTTGGGACTCGTCCCGACATCAGCTCAAAAGCGCATTTATATTGTGTCTGCAGGCATTGCCGACTATCCCGGCAATGAAATGGATCTCAGTCTCTGTGCCAATGATGCCGCAACCATTCAGTTGGTTTTTGCTAAGAACAAAAAGGCAAATACCATCCTGCTGAAGAACTCGCAGGCTACCAAGGCTGCCATTCTGGCTGCTTTGCGCAAACAGTTTGCAAAGGCCACCAAGAATGATGCCATCCTGTTCTTCTTCAGTGGTCATGGCAGTCCCGGCAGTCTGGTATGCTACGACGGTCAATTGGATTACCAGAGCATCAAGGATATCATGGCAAAAAGCAAGGCCCGTTCAAAGATGATCTTCGCAGATGCATGTTTCTCCGGCAAGATGAGAACGGAACAGCGCACACAGCACAACACCAGTGTGCCGGAACATCTCCGCAATACGGAAGTCATGTTCTTCCTCTCCTCGCGTTCCGAAGAGACCTCCATTGAACGCCGCGATATGAAGAACGGATTTTTCACTGCCTATCTGCAGCGTGGTCTCCGTGGTGGCGCAGATAAGAACAAAGACCGAGTCATCACCGCGTATGAGCTCTTCAAATACGTCAGCAATGGTGTTAAGAAAATATCCAATGACAAGCAGCACCCTGTCATGTGGGGAAAGTTTGATAACAACATGCCTGTCATTTCTTGGTAACTCTTTAAATACATACAAATATGGAAATAGTCAGAGTGGTTTGTCCTAAGTGTCAAGTGCAACTTGACGTTAAGAACAAACTGAACGTGGAGCAGAAAGTCATTAAATGTCCTAACTGCGGATGCCAACTGATGGTACGTTTCAGCCAACAACCTATGCAGGCAGCCCCAGTTCAGCCTGTGCAGGCTGTTGCCCCCATGCAACCGCAGTACCAACAGCCGCAGTATCAACAACCACAGTATCAACAACCACAATACCAGCAGCCGCAGTTCCAGCATCAAGCCTACAGACAACCTGTCATGGATGAGGGAAGCACCATTCCGGCTGGTCATATCAGCAAACCCGTCAGCAATACGGCAGGATTCCTTACATATAATAATGTACGTTATCCTTTGGCCATCGGACGTAACACCATCGGGCGCAGGAGTTCCACGCCCCAGGCGACGGTACAGATAGAGACTAACGGCAATAACACCATGAGTCGTTTCCATGCCGTCATCGAGACTGTGCGCATGGCTGATATGTCTATACGTGCCATCATCAGTAATGGCAGCAACAAAAATCCTACGTTCGTCTCTGGCGTACTGCTCAACGGTTCTGACAAACTCATTCTGAAGAACGGTGCAGAAATCAAAATGGGTAACATCATCCTGCGTTACGAACTTCCTGTCTAATTTAAACCAGATAAATACTAAATTATGAGATTCAAGATATCCCAACCACTTGCTATCCAACAACTGGGTAGTCGCAGCAATCAGGAAGACTCCATTTTCCCGTTGTTGAATGAAGCCACCATCAATGACCGTCTATTCATTCTCTGTGACGGAATGGGCGGACATGAGTCTGGCGAAATAGCCAGCAGCACTGTATGCAAGACCATCAGTCAGTATATTCTCAGTCGTCATGAGAAGGATGAGCCATTAAGCGATGACCTGATCAACGAAGCCATAACAGCGGCATACAGCGCTGTTGATGATCAAGACCCTACAGGCGAGAAGAAGATGGGAACCACCCTAACCTTCCTCTGTTTCCATAAGGCTGGTTGTACAATGGCACATATCGGTGACAGTCGTATATATCACTTCCGTCCTTCTACCAACGAGATTCTGTACCGCTCACGTGACCACTCTTTGGTCTATGACCTTTTCGAGGTCGGTGAAATTAGCCAAGAGGAACTCAGAACCGCACGTAACAAGAATGTGATTACCCGCGTTATCATGGCTCATCAAGAGCGTCCCTCGAAAGCCGATATCGTACACGTTACCAATATTGAGCCAGGCGATTACTTTTATCTCTGCTCTGACGGAATGCTTGAGCAGATGGAAGATGAGGAACTCTTGAACATCTTCAAGAGCGAGAACAGCGATGAGCAGAAACGTAATATCTTGATTGGCGAGACGGTTGACAACTCAGACAACCACTCTGCCTATATTCTCCGTATCGAGTCTGTTGAACGTGAGGAAGGAGACAATAATTATCCCGATAACGAGGCTGCAGCACGTGCCGCCAACAAAGTACTGATGGCAGAACTGAACCCGAGCCCGACAGCACCTCCTCCCCCACCATTTCCCGAGGCCGAGGCTGACAGCGATGACGATGTTCAGGTAGTCATGGCAGAACCTGTTCCGCAAAAGCCAGAACCCGCAACCCGACAGCCGTCACCCATTCCGCAACAATCTGTGACTCCTACTCCACAACAGGGCAAAAAAGGTAAAGGCCTTTTCTTTTTGATGGCTGCAGTGTTCTTTTTCGTTGTCATAGCGGCGATCGTCATTGTTTTCCTCTTTTTGAACAACAAGCCGAAAACCGAACCTGTCATTATTAATGATACACCAACCGAGACAACTATCAGCCGGGAGGACATAGACGACGATGATGACGATGGTCGTTCATCTGCTTACCCACAACGTCAGACACAGCCACAACGTCAGACACAGACACAGCCACAGCGACAGGCCACACCCGTTACCCCATCCCGTCGTCCGAATGGAAATGGGGCCGTCACTCCTGAACGGACACCATCAGGAAACGACCCTGGTAAGACAACAAATAGCAGCACAACCCCCGCAAAGCCAACGCCCCAACAGGGTACCCACGACGGAGGAACAAGTAGCGAAGATGGTGGAAGAAGGGAAATCATCATCCCAAACATCTAATATTAATATCAACTAAAATTCGACATACAATGAAAACAAGACTCTTGAAATCAATCTTCGTGCTTCTAACAGCCGTTGTCATTGGAGCACAGAGTGCGGATGCCCAAAAGACCATCACCCGCAGACCGACCTCAACCACCACGACAACAGGCGGCACATCGACAGGAGGCGGTGGCAAGAAACCCGTCAAGAAACCGACAACTACAACACCCGCCAAGACAAATGCGATGGACTATGTGACCATCACCAGTCTAAAAATCGGTAACACCAACTATGATGGTGATATTCTGACATCTTACGGTGGATCACTTTACGTTGATGAGATGAAATATGCCACGCCCAAACTAACCTATAATTGCACAAAGGCAGCGAGCAACGTGACGCTTTATACCAAGATATATCGTCCTAATGGCACGATGATGACCGGTAGCTCGTCACCCTCCGGCTATACTACCTCTGACGATGCTGACTTTGAGAAGGGAACAGCTATGTCCCTTACATTACCTGGCTGGGGAAACAACGACGGCGGTTCATACGAAAAGGGCACTTACCGTTGGGAACTGTGGTACAAAGGAAAGAAACTGTTCTCGACGTCGTTCTATGTCAATGAGCGTACAGTAACCGCCTCCGATTTAGGCGACTTTGAATTCTACGGAACAACCCGTTCTTATACTGACAATGCGAAGGCGCTCAGCTACATTACCACCACCATCAAAGAATGGGGTGACAACGGCTGTCGTACTGGTGCCATCACCGAGCAGGAGCGAGGCATTGCCATTTACGGCGATAACGGTTACTGCTACACATCTGCTGTTTATGATGGTCTGAAGAACAGAATTAAGGAGTACAACAACGATAAGAAGAAGATCTCTGACGTTACCATGACCGATTCCGGCTACTGGTGTATCGTCTGGGGCAAAAACGGATATTCTGGTGTCATGCCCGATAAGATGAAAGAGCTGATGAGCAAGTATAATGATGACGGTGAGGAGATTCTTTCTGTTTCTATTTGCGAGAACGGTAACTTCTCCATTATCACCGACAAGCACTACTACGCTTCCCATGAGACTGACCACGCCAACCTGAAGCGGGCCATTGAGAAGTTCGGTGCCATCAAGAGTGCCTGCGTTACCAACAAGGGCATCGTCATCTGCTGCGAGCGTGGTGTTTATTACAAGGATATCCCCACCAATGTAGAAGAGGCACTCAAGGAACAGGACTTCCGTCCGCGCGTTGTTAAGTTCACCGATAGTGGTACCTACTTGATTACCGATGGTGTTAAGAGACGCTCGTGGTATATGTAATATAGAGTGTTGAGTTTTGAGTATTTAGTTTTAGTTCTGGTTCATATATTCTAACCAATGGATACAACAGAGAAAAATGCAACCCTGCATCAGGGTTCTATACTCCAGAACGGACGATACACCATCGTCCGCGTGCTGGGTCAAGGTGGCTTTGGCATCACATATCAAGCCACAACAAAGGAGAAAGTGACCGGTAATCTTGGTGAGATGGAAGTAGAGGTTCCCGTAGCCATCAAGGAGTTCTTCATGAAGGACACCTGTCTGCGTGACTCTTACAACAACAATGTTTCCATCCCTTCGACAGGTAGTATTGATCAGGTTGACAAATATCGTCAGAAGTTCATCAAGGAAGCCCATAACCTTGCACAGCTGAACCACCCGAACATTGTTCACGTGGCCGATGTGTTCGAGGAGAACAACACCGTCTATTATGTCATGCAGTACCTTCGCGACGGTTCATTGCGCGGAAAGCTCAGAACGCTGGGACGTATTCCCGAGGAGGATGCCGTGCGTTACACGCTACAGATTGCCCATGCTCTGGACTACATGCATCGTGAAAAGCACATGTGCCACTACGATGTCAAGCCAGGTAACATCCTGCTCAATGGCGATAAGGCCATGCTCATTGACTTCGGTATCTCCAAGAACTACAATGCCGACGGCAGTGAGACCAGTGCCACCCCCGTAGGACTGAGCAAGGGATTTGCTCCTTTGGAGCAGTTCCAACAGTCGCTACAGGACTTCTCACCCGTCAGCGATATTTACAGCTTAGGTGCAACACTGTATAACCTCATCACCGGTGAGGTTCCCCCCGAAGCTTCAACAGTCAATGAAGAGGGACTTGGCGAGCGTCCTGAATATGTCAGCGAACACGTCTGGCAGACCATCGTTACGGCCATGCAACCTCGTCGTAAGGACCGCCCGCAGACCATGGAACAACTCATCGTCTTGTTAGAGTCGAAACCAATTCCTGTACCCGATCCGGTACCAGCACCCCATGTAGCAGACGCAGAAGAGACCATCGTTGGCAATACCAACCATGATGAGGAGATCGTCATTTCCTCACGTCCCGACGCACCTGTTGCCGCTGCTTCTGCAGCAGCTCCCGTGCCGCCTCCTATTCCAGTCAGCACAGGTTATCAAGCACCACCTAGTGTTCCCAACGTTCCCGTTGAGGAAGATGAGTGTACGACTTACGACACACCTATATCGTCTCCGAAGCCAACACCGACTCCTCCACCACCACCTGTTGCTCCAAAACCTGCAGTGTCAGAGTCTGCGCCTGATCCCAAACCAGCACCGGAACCTGTTCCGGAACCCACTCCGACTCCTCAACCCCAGACACCCAAGTCGCTGTATGAGAAGCCACCGATGAAGAAGAAGAGCAGTAAGGCACCACTTATCATTGGTATCTTCATCCTATTCTTGCTCATCGGAGGTGCTGCTGGCTATTTGGTTTATAATTACGTTATCAATCCAGACAACAACGCGCAGACAGCCACCGACGAAAATATCGTGACTGACCTGCCGATTCTTGCGTCTGACAACAGCGTGGCCTTCACCTACACTGGAGAAGTAAATGCCGACAATAGACCTCATGGACAGGGCACAGCCAAATATACCGACAGCGATAAGGACACTTACACTGGAAAATTCCAGAATGGTCTGCGTGTAGATACGGATGCTACGTTGCTCTTCAAGAATGGCGACACCTATAAGGGGTCATTCGTTTCCGATCAGTTTGGTGAAGGTGTATATACTATCAAAGAAGACGGTAGTTACTTCAAAGGTACCTTCAAAGACTTTGCGCCCTACAATGGTGCTTGGTACACGAAGACAGGTAAACTGCTCTATAAGGTCGTCAATGGTGTAGATAAGACGAAGTAATACTTCTGCATGGCTCACCCCTTGTATATCCTAAAAATCATGCTCACGGCACGACGCCCCAGTCGGACGACTGACATGCGTGCCGTGAGCATACCTTTCTGGCTCCACAAAGGCTATAGTGCCCTCACATTCTTTGGAGCCATTATCACCAACAATGAAAAGGAAGCAGAGCGTTATAACACACTTACTGCCACACCCGACACTCATCACTCATCACCCACAAAAGACTGGTACCATCCTGTCAAATTCCACGAGACCATTCATCTCCGACAGGCACAGTCAGTCCATAATTCGTGGCTTTGTTTTTACTGGAAATACTTCATCTTTTGGTTGGAAGCACAACGGGCCAACCGCATACTCCCCAATGCTGGCTATGAACTCAACCCTTTCGAAATGGAGGCATACGCCAACATGTATAACCCCCACTATCTCGACAAATACCCTAATGGTACTACCGGTTGGCAGCAATACGCAAAGATGAATCTCGCACAACGATTCTGGGCTCGCCGTCGTTATACGAAGGAATAAAAAACGTAAGCTGTAAGCCGTATACTATCACTCAAACCTCAGCGCCTCACCAATGCAGGCATTGGGCTGCTGAATGTGCAGCATAGCACATACTGTTGCTGCGAAATCAGTGATATGGGTTTCCCGAGGACTGCTGCCATGGGGAACCTTCCAACCGAAGAACAACATGGGTATATGCGCGTCATAGGGGTTCCACTCACCGTGGGTAGTACCTACAGGTGATGACCACGGACCATATTCGTAATAGCCTGGTTTAGGAAAGAATATGATGTCACCAGAGCGACCGGGGTAGTAACCCAACTGGGCACGTTCACGCAATACTGAAGGCAAGGCGGTCGTTGCAAGATCTTCATAGGCGGCAGCAAAAATAACATCCTTTTCCATTCGTACACGACTGAGCACCTGGTGAGTCATGTCGCTGGAAATGAGTCCCTGTGCACGTATCGTGTCCCAGTTCAGAAAAATACGGTAGTCCATAATGTCACCAATAATACCGTTAGTCTCCCCAATGTCATTGGCCATATCGTTCATGATACGTTCCTTCATGTTATCACTGCTCCATGGTCCAGCCGACAACTGATGATCCTGCATGAACTTCCAGTTATGGGCAGCACCATGGTCGGCCCCCAAAAACACCAGATAATTCCCAGATCCTACATGCTCATCAAGTGCCGTAAGCAGACGAGCGATGTCTTTATCCAGTTCCAGATAGGCTTCATCAGTATGCTCACCACGGGTTCCCCATTGATGACCGATAACGTCCGTCTCCGAGTAACTCACACAAAGCATGTCCGTCACCTCACCCTTTCCCAGGTCCTCACCCTTTAGAGCAGCAATCGCCATATCGGTCGTGATGTGTCCGCAGAGCGGATATAGCCCAACGTCCTTGCCTACCTTCTTAAACTCAACATTCTTAATGAGTATCTTATTATAGTCCTTTGCCCACTTCGGCAGTTCTTGCATATAATAAGTAGAGGTAATAAACTGGCGGTTTTTCTTGTCAAGCCAATAGGCTGCATTAGCCGCATGACCAGCAGGAAGAATAGCTGCACGATCCTTATACGAAACACCAATAACCTTTGCACGGAAATCTGTATGTAGACGCAACTGGTCACCGATGGTCGTTGCCACCAAATTAACGGGCGACATCTGACCCTCCTTCATATTGTCGGTACCTACAGGCATTACGGTAGTATCCGTACAGCAATATACCTTCTGTCCGTTGATATAGAAGTTATTACCACAGATACCGTGGAAGGCAGGCGTCGTCCCAGTATAGAGGCTTGCATGCCCAATAGCGGTAATCGTTGGCACATAGTTGATAAGACAGTTGTCATAGCTGTAGCCCTCGTCAATAAGTCGGCGGAAACCTCCCTCGCCGAACTTCTCATAATAGCGCGACAGGTAGTCCCAGCGCATTTGGTCCACCACAATACCTACTACCAACTTCGGCCGTTCATCGAATGCCGGACGACAACTTTGTGCCGACAACTGTATAGCACAACCTATCGATACAAAAAGGAATAAGATTTTCTTCAACATAGCAACAATACAATATTAAATATTATGGGTTCAAAGGTAATCATTTAAAATGATATTTGCAAATTTCATAAACTTTTTTCGAAAAAGAAATAATACCAAGGGTATGTTTTTTGTCAAAAATATTGTTTTATTGCAAGTTTAATCGTACTTTTGTACCCGAAACAAATATGACGAGATCAAAACGTATCATCCTGAAGACATTAGCTGCCATCGCCATCATACTGGTGGCGTTTATGACAGCAATTGTAATAGCGCTGAACATTACATCGGTGCGCCAACGCATTATGCAACAAGTCACTACGCTGCTGAGTGACAAACTGAACACACACGTCTGTATGGAACGGGCCGAATTTAACATCTTTGGCGGCTACGTCCACCTCTACGGACTGGAAATAGACGACCAGCAACAACGGAAGATGTTACAGATTGAGCGGCTGTCGGCGAACCTGGAATTGCGGCCTCTTCTAAAACAGCATGTAGTCATTGAGGAAGTTGAAGTCAGCGGACTCAATGCGCTACTGACCAAAAAGACCGATTCGATACCCGCCAACTACCAGTTTATCATTGATGCGTTCAAGAAAAAAGAAAACAAAAACGGGAACGAGAACGGAAACAATGAACACAAAAAGAAGATGAGTTTGAACGTCAACTACGTCAAACTGACCGATATTCACGTCACATACGACAAGTACAACTTTATACTGCAACAAGCCGTCCTCAAGGAAAAGGAAGACGGTAAAAACGACATCGCCGCAGAAAACATACAGGCCGACTGGGTGGCTGAGACGAAGAAAGGACCTGTGGCGAGCACTATCTCCATTGAAAAATTAAAGGCATACCAACAAGCAAAGCGATACGATGCATCCATTGAAGGTCTCCACTACCTCACGGACAACCACAAGCCACGCAAGAACGCCGGAAAACCGAAAAGAGGATTTTTTGATACTGGCCATTTGGACATGACAGCCAACCTGCAACTGAACATTGACCAGACCAACAAAGACAGCCTCAACTTTGAACTGACATCATGTACTGTACAAGACCCCAAAACGGGCATTGACATCCGTGACCTGAGGACAGTAGGAACCTATACTCAAGGTAAGCTGCTTTTCCGAAACATTAACATACAACAAATCAACACCACGCTGAAAGTGGCTAACGCAGAAATGCTTCTTCCCAACAAGAAGGAAGGACGCCATTTGTCGTACCACACTGGAACGATCACGGGAAAGACCTATTTGAAGGACATCTCACGAGTATTTGCACCCGTACTGTCAAACTTCACGATGCCACTTAACCTAAGCCTGACGATGAGCGGTACTGACAGTACATTGAGTTTCCGACAAGTCCAGGTAACCACCAACGATAAGCTGCTTACCATTGCCGCCAACGGTGACATCAGTCACCTGAAGGAGAAGGAACTGCTGGACGTTCACTTCAACGTCAGCAATATGCACGCCAAAAGGGGCATCGCAGAGAAGGTCATCAACCAATTCCCCGTCAAAAAAATGATGATAAGTCAGCTTCAGAAGCTAGGAAACCTTAGCTACACAGGCGATTTCTCTGTGCTATGGAAAAAGGAAGCCTTCCGTGGACTGTTACATACGGAGGTAGGTGACATCAACTTCCACTTTGAACTGGACGAGAAAAACAAATACGTAAACGGTGAAGCCAGCACCAACGACCTCGACATTGCTCACGTGATGAATCTAAAGAAACTGGGGGTTATTGACGCCTCAGCCAAGTTCTCCATAGACATTTCCAAACCGCGCACCGCCATCATGCGTAAGAAACTGGGCGGAAAACTCCCCATCGGTGTCGTGAATGTCATTGTGAACGACTGCCCCTACATGGGCATCCACGTGAAGCACGTCACCGCCGATATCAAGAGTAACGGTGCCGTAGCCACAGGCGACGTCAAGAAAACCAGCAAGGTAGGCGACATCTCGTTCTCCTTCTCGTTTACCGACACCAATGAAATGCACAAGATGAAAATCACCCATCCTGGGCTAAAGATTCACTGGCCCTGGCAAACTGACGATGCTACCAAGGAGGAAAAGAGGAAAAAGAAAGAGGAAAAGAAACTCAAAAAGGAGGAAGAGAAGAAGAAAAAGGAGGAAGAGAAGAAGAAAAAAGACGACAAGAAGAAATAGAAGTCCCTACTCTTCTGAGTTTTGTTTCTTAAAATATAACAGGGGAGCTTTTACGAAACAGTGGCACCTTTTCATACTATTGACCATAGTCAGCAGACATGAAAAGGTGCCACATAAGTCCACAAAATCACTTATCTGCGCGTTCAATAATCTCCAGACACATGCGACTATTGTGGTAGGGGCACTTCCAGAAGCCGGCCTTGTCATCAACGGTGTTGAGGGTGCCGTCAGAATGGCGGCTCCAGTACCACTCACCATTGTCCCAGTCAATGATCTGTGCCTTGATGTAGTCCCAGCACTTCATGACATTCTTCAAAGCCTGTTCGTCATTGAAGTACTGGTAGATATTGTACCATCCAACGACATTCTCTGCCTGTACCCACCAATGAAGGTCATCATCGACATGCCCTGTATCAAGGTTTGCCTCATGAATCATCGAGCCATCCGGACGAAGGCCCTTCTCACTGGCTTTAGCCACCATGCAGACAATAGGCTCTACTTTCTCCAGCACATAGGGGTCACCCAGAACGAGAGCTGCCTCATGCAATAGCCAAGAACACTCTATGTCGTGACCATAGCTCTCAAGGTGTCCAGCACCGCGTGTCCAGTCTTTCTCAAAGAACAGGTCGAGATGATGGGTCTCTGGGTTCAGAATCTTATCGGTAAAGATATTGATGAGGTTACCTAGAGAACTTTCTATCCTGTGGAAGAGTTCGTCGGGCACAGAGACGCCGATGGGAAGCACCGATCCTAATACCGGCACATAGTCGCATGACTGAGTAGCCCGCAATTCCTTGAGACAGCGTAACAGGTTGGTATAAGGCTCGATGATGTGCAGATGGGTATTCTGTGACTTGGGATAGTTGGCATCAAGCTCCGAAAGACGCATGTCGGCAATCGTTCCCCACTCCCTTGTGCATGCCTCGATATAGCCGTTATGTTCCTGGTCGAAGGAATGTTCCTCAATACTCTCATAGAGTGACAAAGCATAGTCCAGCGCCTCAAGGTCGCCTGTGGCACGGACGTACTCCGAGAGGCCATAGATGGCGAAACCAATGGCGTAGAACTGTTTGCGGGTGTTGAGAGGACGGCCCTGACAGTCAACGCTCCAATAAACGCCGCCATACTCCTTGTCAAAGAAATGCTCAATCAGATAATCTTTTGCCCTTGTTGCCGCATCAAGGTATTCCTTCAACTCTTTCCTATCTCCTCTCTCCTCAAAATTTGAAAGTACCCTATAGGCGGCCGAGAACGTCCACAGTATACGGGCATTGAGGATGGCACCCTTCTCGGCTTCTGGGTGCAAGACTTCCTGAGCGTCAATACGGCCGTAGAAGCCTCCGTTCTCATGGTCAACCATCTTATCAAGCCAGAAACGTAGGATGTTGTTTTCCAACACATCCTGCATTTCATGTCTCATCGTTTCAATTTCTTTTCTCATGCTATGTCGGCATCATATTTTCACTTCTTAATGGGATAGAGGTACAGCAAACCCATCATAATGACTACAATGACTGCAGGGAAAAGCGAGAACAGTGCCCATACCATACTACGCACCGACTCCATGTCTGTGATGGTGATGACTGTCTCACCCGTTGCTTCATTAGTACCAGAGATGAATCCGGACATACCGAGGAACAGGGCCACCAACGAACCAGAAATAGCAGTGCCGAACTTCTGAGCCATCGTACCGCTGGAGAAAATCAATCCTGTTGATGATGTACCATTCTTTTCTGTAGCGTAGTCAGCCACGTCAGCATACATAGACCACAATAGGGGCGAATAGAGTCCGACGCCGACAGAAGTCAGTATCACAACGGCCACCATTGCCCAGATATAGGCTGGATCCATCGGAATGAAGAAGAAGATGACAGAGAACACGAGGCAGATGATAGCAGCATAGGTAAATGCCTTGACCTTGGAGCCTGCCCACTGAGTGAACTTTGGTGACAGACCACCAAAAATCATACAAGTTACCTCACCAAAAGTCATGAACACGGTATAGTTGATAATGAGTCCACTCAGTGTCACATCGCCATGCAGACAATACTCTATGAGATAGCCAGCTACAGCATAGCGGAAGCCGTTGAAGAAGTTGGTGCAGATTCCTACAAGCGTTAGATAGATCCAAGGCTTGTTCTTGAACAGGTCAGCGAAAGGCTTGAACGAGAATTTCTCGGCACGTACGGGCTTCAGGCGTTCTTTGGTCAGAAGACCACAGGCCAATGTTCCGGCAGCGGCAAGCACACCAAAGAACACACCGATGACAGCATACTGATGCTGCTTGGCCGCTACGGTATAGGTACCGTCGGCCAACTTGTCTCCACCAATAAACTCAATGATGTACGGGAAACTCAACAGCGTAATGAAACCCATGGCGTATGCACCTACCATACGGAATGAAGAGAACTGGTTCTTCTCGTTGTCGTCCTCCGTCATCACTCCCAAGAGTGAGCCGTATGGCACATTGACTGCGGTATAGACAGCCATCATGAGCAGATAGAGAGAATAAGCCCAAATGCGTTTGCCGACAGGCCCGAACTCTGGCGTGTAGAGCAGCAGCGCGAAGATGAGGCCAAAGGGAATAGCACCGTAGATAAGCCATGGACGGTAAGTACCCCAACGGCTTTGTGTACGGTCTGCCAACGAACCCATCAACGGATCGGTAACCACATCGAACATACGGGCGACGAGCATCAACGTTGCCGTATCGGCAACGGTCAGGCCAAACACATTCGTAAAGAACAGCGGGAACGCAATAGACATGATTTTCCATGTGATACCGCCCGCTGCGGCATCACCAAGTGCATAACCTAATTTTTCTTTTAATGTAGCCATTTTTATTACTTGTTTATTTGTTTATTTTTCTTCACCAGTTTCTTGATAGTCTCCACCGAGGCAGCAGTATAGAGGCCGTCCTCAGGAGTATTCATACAATAGTCAATGAGTTTGTCAATGGTCGATGTAGCCACATGCATACGGGTATCGGCCGAAGCATAGTAGATGAACACCTTACCATCCTCATCAGCTATCCAACCATTAGCAAAGGCAACGTTCATCACGTCACCAAGATACTCATTGCCCTCGGGAACAAGGAAGTAGCCACCGGGCTGTGCAATCACCTTCGTCGGATCGTCAAGAGACGTCATATACATATATAACACATAACGTAGGCCATCTGCTGTGGCACGAACACCATGTGCCAGATGCAGCCAACCCTTTGGGGTCTTAATGGGGTGCGGTCCCTCACCGTTCTTCACCTCCGTAATGGTGTGATAGTGGCGGGCGTTGATAATTTTCTCTTCCTTCACCTCGGCATGGGTAATGTCATCGACGAGTGCCCAGCCAATGCCGCCGCCTGAACCAGTATCAATAAAACCATCCTGTGGACGCGTGTAGAAGGCATACTTGCCGTCAACAAACTCAGGATGCAAAACAACATTACGCTGCTGACTCTTCGTCTTCAGGTCAGGCAGACGCTCCCAAGTCTTTAAATCTTTAGTACGAGCAATGCCAGCTGTAGCTGTAGCAGCACTGAGGTTACCGGGTTGTGAGTCGTCATGGCGCTCAGCACAGAAGACGCCGTATATCCAACCGTCTTCGTGCTGAGTGATGCGCATATCATAAATATTAGTAGCTGGTATCACGTCATCGGGCATGGTGATGGGTTCTTCCCAGAAACGGAAGTTATCCACACCATTTGGACTCTCAGCCACGGCAAAGAAACTCTTGCGGTCGGCTCCCTCCACACGTACAACAAGGCAGTACTTCCCTTGCCATTTGATAGCACCTGAATTCAGCGTGGCATTCATCATAATACGCTGCATGAGGTAAGGATTGTCCTGTTCATTGAAATCGTACTTCCACTCCAATGGTGTGTGCTCTGCAGTCAGAATAGGATTCTTCCACTTGTCATAAATACCATTCCCCCACTCTACGGGTTCGTTCTTGCGGCTCAGCAGATCCTCATGGTGTGCGCGCAGAGCCTTCACTTTCTCTTGAAAAATACTCATTTCAATATTTAGCTTTAATGTTTAATCATTAATATCCTTCAGGAACAATGTTTTTTCTGACTGATAGAAATCCTTGAAATACTGGGCATCAGGCTTAGATGGTGAAGGACCGAACCATTCATCCTTATAGTTACGCCAAACAAGCAGATAGCTGATGGCATGTTTGTCAACGACGGGCTGAAGGGTGGATGTCCACCATGTAGGCTCAGTAAGGTTCTTCAAGCCACACTCTGTCAGGGCTGCAATCTTATCGTTCTTCTGAGCGAAAGCGCAAAGCATCGTCAGATTCTGATCCAACTGTGCCATGAAGTCCTCTTTACCCTCGGGTGTCCACTGATAGCCATCAATACCTACCAGTTCCAAACGGTCGTTACCAGGATAACGCTCCAGGAACTTCTCTTCTGTAAGGTCTTTCGACATGCCTGGCGAGTAGGCCCACAGCAGATTGTCAAATCCCTGTCCGTTCAAATAGTCCTGCAACATATTCCACAATCCTTTGTATTCCTCTACAGTGCAGAGCTTTTCGCCCCACCAGAACCACGAACCGGTATTTTCATGCCACGGACGGAAAATGATGGGAACTTTCTTGCCGTCAGCCGTCGTCAAAGTACCAAGGAAGTCACTCAAACGCGTCATCCATGTCTGGAACAATTCATGTTTAACGCCACCAGGCAGGATGTTCTTTACGACCGTTGTATCGGTAATATCCCATGCTGTGCCTTCAGGAAACTTCTGGCCAGCATTTCCGCCACCTTCAATCGTTGTCATGGGGTTACGAGGATGCCAACTGATGGTGACCACACCTCCTCGTTCATAATGGTTAATGATTTCCTCACGCATGCGGGTGAAGGGCACACTATCGAGGTTCTTCTCGTCACCCATCTCAATGCCACCAAGTTCGAAACCCATCACGGCAGGATAGTCGCCACATACATTCTTCACGTCACTGCTGTCATTCTGGTACTCCCACGTCAGTCCGTAGAATGGATCGTCCTGATGACCGAACATGTAGCCTTTCTGCTGGAGTCCAGCCAAGCGGGTTTTCAACTGCTGAGCCGGTGTGGGCTCAATGTCTGTCTTTGATGTGGTGCAGGCGGTCACCATAGTGCCGGCCAACACAATAGTCAATAGTTTCTTCATGTTATATTATTTAATCTTTCAATTTCTTCAGTAGCCAGTTCTCCCACTCATCCCATTGCTCCTGAAACCAAAAGTGCCACGTAGCTTGATAGGGAGATATTTCTTTGGGGCCTGTCACAGTGTTGTACGTGGCCCAAGCCGTTGTAGGAGGTACCACATCGTCGTTATAGCCAAACGAGAACCAACCCGTCTGGGCATCAGTAATGAGGCGGGCGAAGTTCACACCGTCGTAATAGCGTGATGTTTCAATCTGTTTCTCCTGTCCCTTACCTTTATTCCAGTAAAAATAGTGTGGCCATCCACAGGCCACGCCCTTCAGCGATGCCGTATGGTCACACATGGCAGCATGCACTGGGGCATAACAGGTGACACGCTTATCGAGTCCGGCGGTGGCCAGTGAAAGGAAACCTCCCTGGCTGCTACCTGTCACACCAAGTTTCTCGCCATTCCACGGAGTATATTGCTCAATAAAATCGACAGCACGGATACAGCCTATCACGACACGCTTATAGTAACTCTGGTCACGGTCGTCCATACCCCAGTTCCAGTAGTTCATCAATGCACCATTGAACACGTCATCGTACACTTTCTGGTCCATCGTGACGCTGATGCCATGGATACCAATTTCCAATGTGATAACACCCTGCGAAGCGGTATAGATATCACCACCATAGGGACGCACACCAGCACCGGGTACACGTAACAAAGCTGGATACTTACCTTCTTTTACAGGTACACTAAGAATACCATAGGTACGCCAATTATACTGAATATTCTGGAACGACACCTCAAAGACATTTACATCCTTTGTGCATCGTTCCGGTAACAACCGCTTTGTGGGATTCAGGTCTATCTTTCGGGCCTCGCCGATGGCATCCTGCCAGTAACTCTCAAAATCCTGGGGCATGACAGTAGTAGGCTGTAACTTCTCAGGAGAGAAGGCAGCACCACAGGCACCCTTGTACTCCTTGCCATCAACATGGGCTGTCACATCGACACGGTAGAATCCAGGTTTTGTCATCTTACCCTTCAGTGTCAGCGTACCGTCCTTCAACACCACACCTGTTTTCTTCTCGTCCTGATACATCTCCGGGCCTGCGGCATAGTCAATGGTGACATTGTCAAGCAGCGTTGCTGAGCGTGTGACGGAAACCTTGAAGGTCGCCGTCTGCCCTACCTTGTAGTTCCAGTCCTGATGATCGGGAACCACATTCACCTGAATGCTGTTGCCCCGAATCTGAGCGGCCATTGGAACAGCCAGAATCATGGCTATAATTACCAGTAAAAAGTTTTTAGTCATCAATGGTAGTAATCGGTTTTGAATCTGCGTGCAAAGTTAGTACATTTTTTGAAATTATAATAATACTTTCTTGTCAAACAATAACACTTTGGCTTTCCACATTCTTAAAAAACATTAAACGCCCCTATTTCCCATTGATTGTGCATTCTACACCTATTGTAAGACTTTTAACATAAAAAGACAAAAAACGCACAAAAAAGCAATATTGTATCAAAATTTAGCAAAAAATAATAATCGAATTTAAATTATTTGCCTTACCTTTGCAGGGCGAAATGGAATGTTTCGCATAATTACTAACTTAAAAAGACAAAATAACAAACATATTAACAATAAAAACAATCAATATGATGAAAAAAGAATATGATTCCACGTAGGGATTCTTAGCATCTTTTCCTATACCATATTAATATAGTATAGTTAACCTAAGAACCAACAAACGCGAAAACAAGCAAATATCGTGTAACAATAACTAATAAACAAAGTATGAATCTGAATTGCAGTAAAGAAAAGTTGCTTGCAGGAATATGCTCATTATTCCTGATGGGCTATTCGCCGCAAGTGATGGCAGTCTCAGGTAACAACCCTGTTCCTGCCGAACAACAGCAGACGAAAAAAATCACCGGTACTGTATCCGATGCCGAAGGGCCTATCATCGGAGCCAGTATCGTAGTCAAGGGGACATCAACAGGTGTAGCTACCGACATTGACGGTAACTTCACCCTGAATGTCAAGGAAGGTGCAACAATCGTTGTTTCCTACATTGGCTACGTAACCCAAGAAATCAAAGTAGGCGTCCAGAACCATTACAACATTACGCTGAAGGAAGACAGCGAGTCAATTGATGAAGTTGTTGTCATTGGTTATGGTACCATGAAGAAGAGCGACCTCTCAGGTTCTTCGGCTTCCATCGGAGAGAATACCATCAAGGGATCCGTCATTACATCTCTTGACCAGTCGCTTCAGGGTCACGCTACTGGTGTGACGGCTGTCACCACTTCTGGTGCACCTGGATCTTCTTCATCCATCCGCGTGCGTGGTATTGGTTCTATCAATGCCAACCAGGAACCCCTGTATGTCATCGACGGTGTGATTGTTCAGTCTGGCGGACAGTCGGGTTCCGACTATGGTCTGGCAGACCGTCTGGGTAATGGTAAGGTTTCTACCATCTCCCCGCTGTCAACGCTGAACCCCTCGGATATCGTATCGATGGAAATCCTGAAGGATGCCTCCGCAACGGCCATCTACGGTGCCCAGGGTGCCAATGGTGTCGTACTCATCACCACGAAGCGCGGTAAGGCCGGTGAAGCCAGATTCAACTACGACGGCATGTTCTCGGTCAACCGTCAGGTGAAGCGCCTCGACATGATGAACCTGCGCGAATATTCAGAATACTATCAGGACTTCATCAACAATGGTTGGATTGTCGAGAGCCAGGCTAACCCCAACTACTCTGACCCGTCCATTCTTGGTAAAGGTACAAACTGGCAGGACGCTGTCTTCCAGACCGCTATCCAGCACCAGCACCAGCTGTCTGCCCAGGGCGGT
>Ga0310690_10003666_pt1 | contig 22761 bp, 19 predicted proteins | sample AusTroGonzalo_MG_2_FD_207661 | JGI IMG/M metagenome (GOLD analysis project Ga0310690, IMG submission 207661) | Bovine rumen microbial communities from tropical cattle in Woodstock, Queensland, Australia - Gonzalo_04 (v2) (version 2) | ecosystem: Host-associated > Mammals > Digestive system >... | reverse complement strand
TAACATGGGATTCCTATGCATGAAGGCTATGGCAGGAGGACTCATCAACGACTCCGCCTTGGCCTACGCCTTCCTGAACCAATTCGACAATGCATTGCCGATTTGGGGTATCCAGCGCGAGAGTGAGCTGGATGAGTTCCTTTCGTATCAGGACCATGAACCGGAATTGTCGCCATCCTCATGGCGCAAGATTGAACAGGAACGCCAGGAGCTGTCGGGTGAGTTCTGCAGGGGCTGCGGCTATTGTATGCCTTGCCCGGTAGGCATCCAGATCAACGACTGTGCCCGTATGAGCCTTTTCCTTAAACGTGCTCCTTATAGCGTCTACCTCACTGAGGAATGGGCCGAGAAGATGAAACTCATCGAGAAGTGCAAACATTGCAACGCCTGTCACGAGAAGTGTCCATACGGACTTGAAACCCCAAGACTGCTTGAAGAGAATTACAAAGTGTTCAAAGAGTATTGGGCCAAGAAACAGGCCGGAGAGCTTTGAGTTTTAGCCTGAACAACAAAAAAAAGCCTCGAAAATCGAGGCTTTTTTGTTTTTGCATTTTGTTTTCTTATTCTCCCTTTGCTAGCGGGGAAGGTGTGACATATTGGCGGACAGCCAATTCCTTGTCGAGCATCAGCATGCCGTTCAAGTTGTCGCCAATCATCTTGCATTGGGCGATAAGGTCGCGGGCATTCTCTTCCTCTTCGACCTGTTCGTCGACGAACCAGGCGAGGAAGTTGGCGGCAGCGCGGTCTTTGTCCTCGTCGGCAATGTCGCAGAGGTTGTTGATCATAGCGGTCACTTTTTTCTCGTGCGCAAGGGTGTCTTCAAAAGCCTTCAAGACGGTCTTCCATTCAGTCTGCACTTTGGCGATAGGGGCGAGGATGACCTTTGCATCCTGTGAGTGCATGTAGTTAATCATGATGGCTGCATGAGCCTGTTCCTCAAGGAACTGCACTTTGAACCAATGAGCGATGCCTTTGAAGCCTTTGGCGTAGATGTCCTGCGACATACTCAGATAGAGATAGGCCGACCACATCTCAGCATTGATCTGGTCGTTGATGGCCTTTGCTAATTTCTTGCTAATCATAGTAGTTTATTTTTCAAAGTAACGTTTATACAATCCTTCAAAGCCCTTGCCGTGACGGGCTTCGTCTTTGGCCATTTCGTGGACGGTATCGTGGATGGCATCCAGGTTGCGCTCTTTGGCCACGCGGGCGATGCGCATCTTGTCTTCGCAGGCGCCGCATTCGGCAATCATGCGCTTGTAGACGTTGGTCTTGGTATCCCACACCACGTCGCCCAACAGTTCGGCGAATTTGGCGCAGTGCTCAGCCTCTTCGAAGGCATAACGCTTGAAAGCCTCGGCAATCTCGGGATAACCCTCACGGTCGGCTTGTCGGCTCATGGCCAGATACATGCCTACCTCAGTGGCTTCAGCCATATAATGTGCGTTCAGGTCCTTGATCATGTCGTCGCCTGTGCCTTTGGCAATGCCAAGGACGTGTTCTGTAACAAAGTTCAGCGCAGCTGTTTCGTCAACGACTTTCCATTCAACGATTTGCTTGCATTGAGGGCAGCGCTCTGGGGCTTCCTCTCCTTCGTGTACGTACCCGCAAATGGGGCAGATGAATTTTTTCTTCATAACTGATTCTATTTATTGAGTTAGTTGTTTTGCACAAAAAGCACTTGCAAAGATAGACATTTTCTTTTATTTCGCTATAGTTGAAGAAAAATTTTCTACTTTTGCATTTCATAACGACGATAAACCGCCCAACCTATGTTGAATAGAAGATTTTTGAGACTCAAGGTGTTGCAGTCAATCTACGCCTACCACCAGTCGGAGAGTAACAACTTGCCACAGGCCGAACGACAACTGATTGCCCGAATTGACGACCTTTACAAACTATTTGTTTACCAGCTCACGTTTTGGGTAGAGATACGTCAGTTCGCCGAACGACGCATCGAAGAGAACAAGCAAAAGCATTTTCCCACTGAGGAGGATCTGAATCCCAATATGAAGTTTGTAAATAACCGTATTCTCAGGGCATTTGAAGAAAACCAGCATCTGATGAAGCTCGCGGAACAGTATAAAATCAATTGGGCTGACTCGCGCGAGGATTTCATCAGAAATATGTTTGTTAAGTTGACTGAAACGCCGGAATATCAGGAATACATGACTAATGGTAAAAGCAGTTTCAGCGATGACAGGAGTTTCCTTTCTAAAGTCATTGATCTCTATATGCCTGAAAACGGCCTGATCTTCGACTATTATTCTGACCGCGAACTCTCATTCAACAGCGACTATCAGCTGGCCGTTTACCTTCTTTGGAAGTTTGTCAGCGAATTGCCTGCCAATTTCGACGCCTCCAGTCAGCTGCCACCGGCTTTTAAGGACGAGGCAGAGGACAAGGATTTTGTGGTCAAATTGTTTGAGAAGACCCTGCTACATGCCAACGAATATATGGAATTGGTGAAGGCCAAGATCTCCAATTGGGACTATGATCGTTTGGCCTTGATGGATAGAATACTCATCTTTATGGCCTTGACTGAGTTCCTCGAGTTCCATTCCATCCCTGTTAAAGTCACCATTAACGAATACATCGAAATCTCTAAACTATACAGCACCCCGGAAAGCCGTCGTTTTATCAACGGTATGCTTGACAGCCTCGCCAAACAGCTTACCGAAGAAGGGAAATTGGTGAAGACGGGTCTTGGCTTGATTGATAAATAAGTGATTTAAGACAATAATTTATAATAGGTGCCGTTAACCTGAAAATAAGGAACTATGAAGCGAACTCTCTACATATTAGGCTTTTTGCTTTTAACACTCGTTACCATACCACTCCCTGCACAGGTGAGCAATGGCCTCTATCGTGCACTGACCGATTGCAACTCGGCTCGTGTGGTGGCTTTGGGTGGACTGCCGCTTCCCGTTCATGATGGTGACTTGCAAACAGTTGTCTTTAATCCTTCGGCCATTTCACCTGAAATGAACAATCAGCTGACCCTTAACTATGTCGGTGACTTCAATGTCGGCACCAACTTTGCCACAGCCCAATTTAGTCATACCTTTGAAGGCATTGGCAGTTATGCTGCCTCGGTTCAGTATTACAACTACGGTGCTATGCAGTACGCCTCAGAGAGTAGCTATACCGACGGCAGCACCTTCAACGTCTCTGACTATGTTATCATCCTCGGCTGGGGGCGCGAACTGAGCGACAAATGGAGCATTGGCGCAAACCTGAAGTATGCCGGTGTACAGTATGAGAGCGGTAGCGCAGGGGCTTTGGGTGTTGATGTGGCCGCCACCTATTGGTCGTATTCTAACTGGGCCTTTACTCTTGCTGCCCGCAACATCGGTCGCCAGCTCTTTGCGAAAGATTTGAATGTTGAGAATAAATGGTTACCTTTCTCTCTCGACTTCATGGCTTCCAAGAAACTTAACCACCTGCCCTTGACCATAATAGTGGGCTACAAGGATATCCAGCATTGGAACAAACTCTATCAGGATCCGCTTGATTTGGCTGGCTATTACGATCCTATCACTGGCGAGTATCAGGAGCCATCGAAGGCCGCCAAGTTTTTCACCAACCTGGGCTGCCATCTTGTAGTAGGCGGTGAACTTGCTATCGGCAAGAACCTGTTTCTCAGAGCCTCGTATAACTACGAGACCCACCGTAATATGGGCGTGCCTAAAGCCCGAAGCCTGGTGGGCTTCTCGGCGGGATTTGGTGTACGCATTAAGGCCTTCCAAATCGATTATGCTCGTTCGCGCAACAATATTGTAGGTTCGCCCAACTTCCTGACTTTGCGTGTGGATTTGAGCAAGTTTTGATCATGTATCTTCACGAACTGAAACTGAATAATTTCAAGAATTGTGAATCAGCTGATTTGCAGTTCTCAGAAAACGTGAATTGTTTCGTGGGACTCAACGGGGCGGGTAAAACCAATATCCTCGATTCCATCTATTACCTTTCGTTCTGCAAGAGCTTTTTTAGCGCCACCGACAAGCAGAACATCCGTCACGAGCAGGACTTCTTCGCCATTCACGGCCTTTATTCTCATGAAGGTAAAGAGGATGAACTGGTTTCCTGCGTGCAGAAACGAGACCAGAAAAAGTCGTTCCGCTTCAACAAGAAAGAATATGACCGCTTGAGTGACCATATAGGGAAATTTCCTTTGGTGATGATTTCGCCTTATGATCGCGATCTCATCAACGAGGGAAGTGACCTGCGGCGTAAATTCATTGACGGGGTTATCTCCCAGTTCGACCCTATGTATCTTAACGCCCTATTGAAATACAACCGGGCTTTGTTGCAACGTAACATGCAACTCAAGCAGTTTGCCGAAAACCGTTGTTTTGATAGGGAACTGCTCCGTCTTTGGGATGACCAATTGGCTCAGCAATCTGAGGATATTCATTCAAAAAGGCAACGTTTTTTGGAGGAATTCCTGCCGATTTTCCAGCACTACTATGAAATCGTGTCTGGAGGAACCGAGAAAGTGAGTGTCGTCTACCAGTCGCGTTTGGATGAAAAACCCCTCAACGAACTGCTCGAAGAGAGCCTCATGCAGGACCGCTATTCGGGCTACACTAACGTCGGCATTCACAAAGATGACCTTGAATTTGCCCTTGATGGTCACCCTTTGAAGCGGTTTGGCTCGCAGGGACAGCAGAAATCTTTCGTGGTCTCAATACGTTTGGCCCAATTTGAGTTCAATTTCCAAAAAATCGGTTACAAGCCCATCCTTTTATTGGATGACATTTTTGACAAACTGGACGACCAACGGGTGATGAAACTTGTACGTTTGGTGGGAGATGAGCATTTCGGTCAGGTATTCATTACCGACACCCAACAATTACGGGTGGAAAAACTGTTTGAAAACACCAATATCGACCACAAGATTTTTGAGGTTATCAAGGGTGAGGTCAAAGAGATAGGAGGCGAACAATGATTTATTATGACGTGAAACCACTTGGTGAACTTATCAAAGCTTTTTATGAGGAACGCCGAGGTCCAGAATATTTGGACGAGGTGAAGCTCATAGAATCATGGCCCAACGTGGTTGGTTCCTTTATCGCCTCCCATACCATTGATCTCAGTATCCGCAATCGGGTTCTTTTCGTCCGTGTCGACAGTGATGCTCTGCGGAGTGAATTGAATTACTCCAAGTCGCTGTTGCTAAAGCATTTGAACGATGAAGCAGGGAAAGAAATCGTCACCGAGATTATGCTGAACTGAAATGTCTCTTGGGATTATCGTTTGCATATTTCCTTGAAATCGCAGTTGCGGCATTGTTTGTCGTCCACCGTCTGAGTGAAGGGTGTCTCGGGATCGAGCATTTCGACTACGAGTGCGCTGAGTAGGGTTTCCATATCAGCCATGAAGGTGACATCAGAGAGGAAGTCGGCGTTGATGTTTGTTTCGTCTTTCTTTGCTGTGGCCTGGGTGAGGTTGAACTCGACATTGTGAATATTACGTAAGGCGTGGATGGCGGCTGTCACTTGATCGGGGCTAATGTCGCGGTTTGTCCTGAGGTAGAGGTATTTGTAGATTAGTAGCTGCAAGGCCTTCTCCGGAATCTTTTTCAGATATTCCATTTCACTTTCGTCTTGATGCCTGACGGGGATCAAGAGATCGCTGTTGTTTACGCGTCCAGTCTTGTAGTCAATGACGCGAATTATTTCTCCTAGGCGGTCGATGCGGTCGGCACGACCGAATAAGAAACAGTTTCCGTTAGAGGTACTTAGTTTAGCTCTTAGTTCGCACTCAGTTTCAAGGAGGGTCAGGGTATTGTCTTCCAACTGCCGGGAAGTGTAACTCATGTAGTTCTTCAGTTGCTGTTCCATAGTAATACGGTTCAGGTAGTTGAAACCTACATTCGGGAAACCGTAGGGGAATTTGCGGGCGATGGCTTCGGTGAGTTTCTCCTGCCAGCAAGGCAGAATGGCTTGGTCGAACAAAACCTTGTCAATTATCTGTAGCCTGCCGTCTTTAGGAAGGTAATCAGCGAAGAGCAGTTCGAGGGTGTCGTGGATGACAGTCCCGACCTCGTTACTGCCTAAATCTTCTTCAACACTATTGTCCTCAATTTGGGCGACGTAATGGAGGAAGTATTTCAAGGGACAGCTCAAGTAGGTGGACAGGGCAGAAGGAGAGAGCCCTCTTTCGCCGATGAGGTGGTTGAGACGTTCAATGGCATAGGTCTTTTGCGCACTGAGAGGTTTGGGGTCGAGCGACGATTTGGACTTGCTGGCGAAGGTTTCTTCCACGATAGTAATGTTGCTTTTACGGGCCAGCTCGTGCTTGATCTGGAGAATGAAGCGACTGGGCTCGCCTCCTGAGGTGTCGCCAAGATTGTTGTAGTAAAGGTATATGTCTTTCCCGTTTTGCAATAGACGGTAGAAATGATAGGCCACTACCGCCTGACCTTCAAGGTAACCAGGCAAGCCGCAGGCTCGGCGGATAAATTGAGGAATGAAACTGCTCCGCGATTTGTCGGGAGGCATCACACCTTCGTTGACGCTCAATAGGTGGAACTGATGGAAGTCGAGGTTGCGGGTTTCCAGTATGCCCATGATTTGCAACCCATCGGTGTTACTGCTTTCAAGTTTCAAACTGGAGGCAGAGGTTAGCACGCGATAAAGAGCCTCAAGGCTGAGCGGGTCTTTGACGTAACGGGCATTTCGTCCGATGATACTTTGGAGTCGGCTGACAATTTTGCCGACCTCGCTAACCTGGTTGAGGAGGAAGATGTTTCTGCTTTCTTCATCAGCCAACTGAATCTGTTGAGCAACGAAGGCCAAAACCTGAATGATGCTGTCGAGTATCTGCTCTGATGAGGAAGCGTCGATGCTGCCGAGGATGAGATTTAGGAATTTTTGGATGGAGGGTATCTGTTGCAAGTCCTCAAGGTCGCGGTCTTCGAAGATGAATTTGCCAGCCTTTACCACTTGACGTTTCCATTGGCTGAATACCTCAAGCTCACTCGTTGGGAAAATAATCTTGACGATTTCGAGGTCCATGAGATGGAAGATGGGCCAGATGTATCGGTTATGGCGACTAAACAGCATGAACTGCATCTTGACCAGCTGGTTGACAGGAGTCATGGTCAAAGGATAGCCCATAGAAACCTTGAAGTCAGGATAGGATTCAGGGATGCTGTTAAGGGTGGGAATTAGCAGGTTTTCGTCGGCTAGGATGACGGCTTGCTTTTCGTTTTGGGTCTCCTGAAGTTTGGCTTGCAGGGCTTTGGTCTGGAGGGCATTACCGCTGGCGCTGATGATGTGGATGGTCTTGGGTTCGGTGGTGAGATTGTCGGATAGCCCGCCAATCAGCCAGTCTGGGTGGTCTTTTCTGTATTTGCGGGCGAAGAGTCCCGCTTCGTTGTTGGGGTCGTCGACATAATAGTTGTCGTAGTCGAAGACTATTTCAGCTCGTCCGTTTCTCGCCAGTGTTTCTACGATGTGTTTCTCAGTGGTGGTTAGTGCGTTGAATCCGGCAAATAGGATGTGAGCCTCTCCGATGCAGGCAAGAAGTTCGTCTTCGGATTTCTCTGCCAATAATCTGGTAATCATACCGTAATAACCTTTCCCTTGTTGAAAGAGTCGGTTGCGTAGCTGGAGGTAGTAATCGTTGAGCGACTGGAAGAATTGGAGGTAATCCTTCTCTTGATTTGTCCGCTCTTTGCCGTTGATGTCCCAGACCCTCAGTTCTTTGTCGTCAGAGACGAACTGAAACACCTTCTTTGCGTCAATGCCGTATTGGTCAATTTCATCAAAATCGCGGGCCATCTGTGCCGCTTTACTGCCGAAAATGCTGAGGTCGCTGTCCTTTTTTTCATTCAGCTCGGCATCAATGTCGATGAGTTCGAAAAGGAGGTCAATATTGTCGGCCATCGTGATGCCGCTCCATTGTGTGACGGCTTCTTCAATGGAGATCATCTGGGGTAACCAGAAGGTGGAATGTCCGTTTTGCCGGATGGCTTTGCGTAGATAGAAAGCTGCGCGCTTGTTGGGAAAAACGACGGTCACTTCCTGCCTCGTAAGGTCATAGTGGCTTTGGATGTGCTCGGCGATTCTTTGTATGAATGTTGTTTCGCTCATAGATTACGGATATAGTTTTCGGCTTCCTTAAGTTGTTCGGGCTTACCCAGGTCGAACCAATAGTCGGGTTGAATGGCTATTGAGACGATGCGGTGGTCTTTTGCCAGATGGAGATACATATCGATGACGCTCTGTGGCTTGATGTCAAACTCAGCGAACAAGTTGCTGCGGAAGAAGTGGAGTCCGCTGAAGGCCAGTTCTTGATAGTCGGATTGGGGTTTGTTTACCCACTTAAACTGTTGTTCCGCTTTATTCATCCACCCGACAAGCTGATTGTTACCATCAAACAGTAGCTTCCTGTTTGTTTCCCTGTCCTGGGTCAACAGCCAGGCATCGTCACTTGAATCAATGAACTTGTGACTCATCTCGCCGAGATTGACATTGCTGATGATATCAACATTGTGGACCAACACGGCATCAGAATCCTTGAAGAGGGGAGAGGCTTTCACAATGCCGCCTCCGGTATCCATCAGAAGGGCGCGCTCGTCGGAGATTTCGATATTGGCATCGAATTGGTTGTGCTGAACAAAGTCAATGATTTGGCTTCCGAAATGGTGAACATTGATGACGATGTGGTGGAAACCGTTAGCAATAAGGTTCTCAATGCAGTGTTGCAACAAGGGCTTTCCATTCAATGGAACCAAAGCCTTAGGTTTATCTTGCGTCAGCATTTTAAGTCGGGTGCCTAGTCCGGCGGCCAGAATCATGGCTGTGGTTTCGTGCTTCATGCGTTGTGCTCCTCCGTGACTTTACGTTCGATATGGTTGAGTTTCAGATGGATGTCGGGATAGGTGGCCTTCAGCCAATCGTAAATGGTTTGGGCGAAGAAGACCGAGCGGTGTTGCCCTCCGGTACATCCGAAAGAGACCATCAGATTGCTGAAATGACGCTCGCGATAGTTGTCAACGCTCTGCCCGATGATGCCTTTCACATGGTCAAGGAAAAGGTGGACGGGCGGTTTGGCCATTAGATAGTCGATGACTTCCCAATCTCTGCCGGTCTTGGTTTTGAATTCTGGCTCGCGACCCGGATTGGGAAGCGCCCTGCAGTCAAAGACGAATCCGCCACCATTGCCGCTGAAGTCTGATGGATAGCCTTTCTTGAACGAGAAGCTGTTGACAGTAACAGTCAGTCGTCCTGCAGGAGGAGCTATAAGGGCTGCATATTTGGTATCCAGTTTTTTGAGTTGGCTGATGACGTTTTGCAGTTCGGGGAAATCCGTCAAAGGCATTGAGCCGGATAACGTTTCGATTTCTTTCAGAGCGTATGGAATGCTCTCAATGAAGTGTGACTTCTTTTGGATGAGCCCCCTGAAACCGTAGGCTCCCAATACTTGCATCAAGCGGAGGTAGACAAAATAGGGCTGGTAGGTGTCGAATCTGACATCGTCAGGATTGAGGAATTGTGACGACTCCTTTTTATAATATTGTATCAGTTCGTCGCGAACAGCCTGAGGAATCTGGGCTTTAACTTGATAAAGCAGGGAAACAACATCGTAGTTCAAAGGCCCCTTGCGGCCTCCCTGAAAGTCGATGAAGAAAAGCTCGCCGTTATTGACCATAATGTTCCTGGATTGGAAGTCGCGGTACATGAAGAAGTCGCACGGGGCTTGGCTGACGAAGTCGGCGAAGGCCTCAAAATCCTTTCCCAGACGGGTTTCATTAAACTCGATTTCCTCGTGGGGTTTGATGAAGTAGTATTTGAAGTAGTTGAGGTCGTCAATGATGGCTTGTCTGTCGAAACGTTCGGTAGGGTAGGCTTTGCTGTAATCCAATCCCTGATGGCCTAATACTTGAAGTTTCACCAGGTGGCTTAAGGCTTTTTTGTAAAGTTCTATAACGTTTCTGTCGAAGCCACCTGCCGTTAATGATTTCTGAACATGGTTGAAAAGATTGTCATCCCCGAAGTCGCTCTGCAAGTAGCAGGTTTGCTCTTCGTTGACAGCCAGTACTTCGGGAACGTTGAGTCCCTTTTCATGGAAATGCTGACAGAAACAAAGGAAGGCTTTGTTTTCCTCCACGTTGCTGCTGTAGGTGCCAATAAGGCTGCCCGTTTCGGTAATGATGCGGAAATACTTCCTCGACGATCCTGATTCGGCAATGGGCAGAATATCGACCGGCGTTTTCCTAACGGAGCGGGTTAATTCTGCTAATATGTTTTGAATATCAGTGGTTTGCATTAGATTCCATTCTTTTCTATTGTGGCAAAGTTACAAAGAAAAAATGGAATTGGGAGTATTTGGGGTTATTTCTTTCCTCGGGTCTCCACCCAAACCCAAAGCCGCCACATCAGATAGCCCCAGGCAAAGAAGAGGACGTAGAATATCCAGTGGGGTACGGTGGTCTTGTATGCGTTTTCGTCAACGATTTCCGAGTATTGCTCTGCGGGAATGTCGGCATAATAATAGGCGCCGGCTCCAAAGTCGTAACTTTCGACAAGGCCGAGTCGGTTGGCCATAATCCAGCCAGCCAAAATCAAAGTGATTACCACCACAATGATGGTAATCACTTTGAAGATTATGTGGCTTTTGTTCATCATTTGAATACATCCAAAGTCGGAATCTCAAACAGCACGCCTGACAGCAACAGCCAAACAGCGAAGAAAGTAAGGGCGATGTTGAAGAGTTGTCCAACAATGTAGAGCCAAAGCACCTTGCCGCCTTGCATCTGCTTGAAGAGACTCTTGAAGTTGGTGTCCAGGCCGATGCTGGTGAATGCCAAAACGAAAGCCCAACTCTTGTATTGGTCGAGCACGTCATTTATCTTCTTTACTGCCGAAACGCCATCGAAATCCATACCTTTGGTAAGCGGCTGGATAACGAAGGAAGCGACCAACGAGGCCACGAAGAAACCGATGATGAACTTCGGGAAGCGGTTCCATATCTCACCGGCCCCCACCTTCTGGTTCGGGTCTTTGTCGACTTTGGTGGCGAAGAAGATGGCTACGAAGAAAGCGATGAAGCCAATCAGGATGTTCTGTATGGATTTGATCAGGACAGCGACTTGCTCGGCTTCAGGGCCAAGGGCGTTTCCGGCCAATGCCACAGCACCTGTGGAGTCAACGGTGCCACCGATAAGGGCGCCTCCCATGATGTTGCTCATACCCACCCAACGGATAATCATGGGCTCAAATACCATCATAAGGATAGTGAAGATGATGGAGATGCTGATGGCTAAGGAGAGATCTTCCTTTTTGGCTTTGGCTGCTGCTCCTGTGGCAATAGCGGCACTGGTGCCACAAACAGAAGTGGCGGCGGCTACAGTGATAACCAAAGGCTTGTTGCCCATCTTCAGCACCCTGGTGCCAAACCACCACATGAAGATGATGACAATGGGAGTCACGATCCAGGCAATGCCTAAGCCATAGAGGCCTACGTTGACGATGTTGGAGAACAACACGGAGAAGCCCATGATGACCAAACCGGTCTTGATGTAAAATTCCGTTCGGATGGCAGGTTTCAGCCATTCGGGAGTACCTACCGTGTTGGAAATGAGGAGGCCGAGAAGCAAAGCCCAGAAAGCCCATTCAAGGTACATCTTAAGGGTGTATTCAGCGCTGATCATCCTCACGATGACGCAAATGATGAACAGCACTATGAAGGCTGGGATGAACTTGCCGATCTTCTCGCCTTGAAGTATGATGCCCAGACCAAAAAGGATACCGAGCACAAGGAAGGTGCGTAGCAGTTTGATCCAAAAGGCGCCATTGATTTGGTTGATGAGGGATTTCTTTTCTTCCACGTTTTCCCACCAATGCCAGCTGCCAAACTTGGCAGCGGAGAAGTCGAAACCGTTGGTGAGGACGGCGATGCAGCCGATGGCGATGATGATGAAGCCAATCCAAACGGCCAGCCAGTCTTCTTTCTTCCAAAGATTGGATATTTTGTTGTCTTTCATAACTGTCAATTATCAACTTTCAATTATCAATTAAAACTTATAGCTCAATATGCCGACCATGCGATGTCCGTCGATGTCGCTGCCGGTCATTATCAAGGAATAGTCAAACTTGAAGTTGAGTGACTTCAGGGGCCAGTAGTTGATGCCGACGGTGTACCATTCCGTACCCGTGAGCGGGGATTTGGCGAGGTGCTCATAGCGGAGCACGGGCATCAAAGTCTGTTTGCCTTCCTTCCCAAGGTGGAAGTTGTAGCCAGCCACAGCGTAGTATCCCGTGCTTTTAGTGGGAAGCTCAATGATATCAGTGACCTGACCGTCTTCATCAAGGACCTCAGACAAAAAACCGGTGGTGCCGTTCAGATACTCGGCACGGACCACCAAATTGCCGTCGTTGTATTGGGCGCCGGCGCTCCAGCGGTTGCGGGTGCAGTCGACATTGGCCTCTTTGGTGTATTTGCCAAAATAGAATGAACCGCTCAGAGTTAGGTTCTTCAAGCCAGGATGCACTTCGAGGCGACCCACGATGTCCTTGTGGTTGTTGTTGTCGAGGGCATTGGCACCGTTGCCGTTGAACACGCCAATGGCATAGTCGACGATGCTGTATTCGTCTTTCACGTGGAAGAGGCTGCCGCTTGCCATCAAACCCAGGTCACGACCCAGGGCTCCGACGCCGCAGACGTCTTTGTATCCAACCAATTGCTGGACACTCTCGCCATAGTCGAAGATTTCAAGGTTGAGAGGGTTGATGGGATTTTCAATCGTGAAGGGGAGTTTGAACTGACCGAGCTGGATGGCAAATTCCCTGCAGGGTTTGTACTTCACGTAGGCATCAACCAGCATGGGACTACGGCTGAAGTCGCCTTGGATTTTGTAGGTTAAGCCCTTGAAGAGAGTGCCGTCCACCGACAGACGTACACGGCGCATTCTGAGGGTGTTGTCCAAAAGCGTGCCGTCGTAGCTCAGGTCTGCTTGGTACATCCCTTGAACGAAGCCGGAGATCTTGGGCATACGGTCAACCTTCTCTTTAAGGTCGTTGAGTTCTTTGTTTTCCTGTGCGTTCATGCACAGCGGAATGGCTAATAACATCATTCCGACAATCATGCGAAATTTGTGTTTCATAGAGTAAAAAGATTAAACGTTTTCAATTGAGTTTTGCGCGGCAAAAATAGTAAAATTCCAAACAGTAAATATATGTACTAACTAAAATGAAGAAAAAAACTAAGGCAGAGGAGAGGTGAAACATCTCCTGAACCTTAGATTTTACCTAACAATTCGGCATGGTGGGTCATTTCCTCGAAGGTAATCTTGAACCACTCAGTATATTGTTCGGGATGGATTTGAATGTCGTTTTTCAGCGTGTCGATGGGCATATATTTCCAGGATTCAACTTCTTCATGGTTGATTTCCGGGATATCGTCGCTTTGCCCGATGAACACATGGTCGAATTCGTGTTCTGTGAGTCCTTGCCCGACGGGGGCCTTATATATAAAGGTGTAAACCTCGTGCATCTCGCAGCTCATTCCCATCTCTTCCATCAAGCGGCGGGAGGCGGCATCCATTGTGGTTTCTCCATCACGCGGATGACTGCAACAGGTGTTGGTCCACAAGCCCGGTGAGTGGTATTTCGACAAAGCCCTTTGCTGCATCAGCAGCTCGCCATTCGAGTTGAAAACAAAAACGGAGAAGGCACGATGCAGATGCGGGTCAACGTGGGCCGCTTGTTTCTCCATCAGACCGATGGGATTGTCATGTTCGTCTACTAGGATTACGTATTCCATTACACATTGAATCTGATGTTGAGGATATCCCCATCCTGGACGATGTAAGTCTTGCCTTCCACCCGGAACTTGCCCGCTTCCTTCACTGCAGCTTCCGAACCATATTTCAGGAAGTCTTCCGTACTCATCACTTCGGCGCGGATGAAGCCGCGTTGCAGGTCGCTGTGGATGGCACCGGCGGCGATAGGAGCAGTGTCGCCTACATGGATGGTCCAGGCGCGGGTCTCGTCGGGACCGGTGGTGAAGAAGGAATGCAGGTTCAAAGTGTGGTAGGCGGTACGAACCAACTTGTTCACACCAGGTTCGGTCAGTCCGGCATCTTCCATGAAGAGTTGTCTATCGTCGGCATCAAGTTCGGCGATTTCGGCTTCCAGCTTACCGGCGATGATGAGCATCTCCTGACCTTCCTTCAGGGCAGCCTTTACGGCTTCCGAATATTGGTTGCCGGTTGTTGCCGATGCGTCGTCCACGTTGCAGACGTAGATGATAGGTTTTGCGGTAAGCAGTTGAATGTCCTGAACGAACTTCTTGTCTTCTTCTGCCACTTTCGCGTCGCGGGCGTTGCCGAAGTTCTCAAGGGTTTCCTTATAAACGCTGAGCACGTCGAAGGCTTTCTTGTTGTCTTTCTCTCCGTTCTTCAGCAGTTTCTGTACGCGTTCCAGTTTGCGGGTGACCAGATCCAGGTCGCGAACCTGAAGTTCAAAGTCGACGAGTTCCATATCGCGTACAGGGTCGATGCTGCCCTCGCTGTGGGGGATATTGGGGTCGTCGAAGCAACGAAGCACGTGGATGAGGGCATCCATAGTCTGCACCTCGGCGAGGAGCTTGTTGCCCACGCCTTGTCCGCCTTTGCTCAACCCGGGAAGGTCGACGATTTCGACGGTGGCGGGCACGATACGCTTCGAATGGGAGATATTGTCGATGAGTTTGAGGCGTTCGTCAACCACCTCGCACATACCGATGTTCGACTTGGAGGCGAATCCGATTTCAGCCTTGGTATTTGAAATACAGTTGAATATAGTGGTCTTTCCCGTACTTGAAAGACCGATAATTCCGCAATTGAGTGCCATAATGATGAGGTTTTATTTTGCCTGCAAACTTACAAAAAAAGTCCGAAATGAAAGGCTGGAGGGTAAAAAACTGGAAAAAGTCTATTGAGCCGGAAAGATATCAGTTCTTCATGCGAGAGCCACTTTGCGGTAGAAGACTTTTTGCCCGGCGTAGGATTCACGGGCATCTTCCTTAAGGCATTCAATCATCAGACTGATGGCTTCTTTCATATTAGCCATTAACTCGTCAAGGCTGCGGCCTTGGCTCAAAGCCCCGGGGATTTGGACACATTGTCCGGTGTACCAGCCGCTTTTTTCGTCTTTGTGGATGATTACTGTGTATTTGGCGGTAGTGTCTGCTGCATGCACGAAAGACCCGGAAAATGGAGGGGACAACAACGGAGATAATAATGGCAACACACAACAGTACACTATAAAAGTCTCGGCAAACCCGACAAAAGCAGGCACTGTGAGTGGAGGGGGGACATATAATTCTGGCTCTTCTCAAACGGTTAAGGCAATGGCAAATGATGGCTATACATTCACCAACTGGACAGAAAACGGCAATCAGGTATCCGATAGCACCAATTATTCCTTCACTTTGACAACCAACCGCACCTTGGTGGCAAACTTTACCGAAAATGCTCCGAATCAATATACCATAGGCGTTTCAGCAAATCCGACCGAAGGTGGTGTGGTAACTGGTGGCGGTACTTATCTGCAAGGGCAATCCTGTACAGTGAGAGCAACAGCAGCCGGAGGTTACACCTTCCAAAAGTGGACTGAAAACGATAACCAAGTCTCGACCAATGCCAACTATACTTTCACCGTAACGGGCAACCGTTCATTTGTGGCGCACTTTATCGTGCAAGCTCCTAATACCTATACTATTAGTGCTTCTGTTACTCTGACTGGTGCTGGCACAGTAACTGGCGCTGGTGCCTACCAGCAAGGGCAAAGCTGTACACTAACAGCAACGGCAGCAACAGGCTACTCGTTCCAGAAATGGACGAAAAACGGAACGCAAGTTTCAACAAACGCATCTTATACATTTAATCTTGATTTATGAGAGAGCCAGCTAAAGACAAAGGCAGACTTGAACATATCCTTGAATGCATTGCCAATATCAACGAATTTGTTGAGGGCAAATCATTCGAGCAAATTGAGGCAGACAAGATGCGCTACTTTGCCATTGTCTATCAATTGGTTATCATTTGAGAGGCTGCCAATATGCTAACAATGGAGTTTTGCGAGGCTCGTCCTCAAACACCGTGGAGGGAAATCATAGGCATGAGGAATTTCATAGTCCATGGATATAATGTCGTGGATAAAAACGAGGTTTGGGCTGTAATCCGCGACGATCTTTTGCCGCTTAAACAACAAATCGAAGAATACTTGAAGGAATAATCCAGTACCCTACGCCTCCAACCACCACGTCACTCGCCACCAGTTAGAACGTCACTAACTGCCGGTTAGAACGTCACTAACCATCGGTTAGAAGGAAGCAAACTCTCTTTCTCATGTATTGGTATAACCTTCTTATGGAGTATATGGCTTATTTGATTGTATACCAACTGATTAGTATATTTTGTTGCAGTCTGTTGCAGTGTTGCAGTTCCCGTCGGGCGGATACAAAACAACTGCAGCACTGCAACGAACTGCAACAGACTGGGAAATGACTCGGCTCCGACCCAAGTCCAACCCAACTCCAAGGTAGGTCCTATGTGACTCCGATTCAACGCTAACCTGTCACTAATCTTAGATCAACCCTCCACATCAGTAACACCGCCATCAAGGGCTTGCTTGAGCGAGTTGTCCTGGTGTTTCCTGATGAGCCTCATACCCAAACGCCAGAGGAAGATGTCGCCTGCGATGAAGAACATATAGATAAAGATACCAAGGCCTTCGCCTGCACGTTCGCTGAACATAAGCAGCCAGTCGAACATCCCATGACCGAGGATGGCAAACAACAGCCCCAGGAAGATATACCGCCCGCGTTTGCTCCTGTTGAACTTGGCCAACGACAGGAAATAACCCATAATGATACCGAAGAAGAAGTGTCCCGGAACCGACAGCAAGGCACGCATGATGCCCACAGAGAGACCGCCCGGAAGGACATACATGATGTTCTCGACGGTGGCGAATCCCAGGCTGATGAAGGAGGCGTAGACGATGCCGTCGAAATACTCGTCGAAGTTCTTGTCGTTCCAGATGAAAATCATGAAGACGGCAAACTTGCAAAGCTCTTCGGGAATGCCAGCGGTGATGAAGGAGTCGTAAAACACCGTCTCGTTGAGAATGGGGATGAGTCCTATGGTGTATTCGATGAATTGGACGGCGGTCAGCGTGAAAGTGACAGACAGCATTCCGGCGCAAAAGGCCTTGATCAAAGATTTTATCGGCTCCTTCTGGTATTTGTCCTGATGGTAGATGTAGAACATCAGAAGGGCAGCGGGGGCTACCGAGACGACCAACAACAAAAGGTACAGAAACAGATTTATCAGCATAACAGATTCACTTTTCTGCAAAAATACGGTTTTTCCATAAAAAAAGACTATTTTTGCACAAAATTTCGGTTTATGCAAGAAATGATCCTCATTCTTGACTTCGGCTCGCAGGTGACCCAACTCATTGGTCGCCGCCTGCGCGAGCTGAATGTCTATTGTGAAATCCATCCGTTCAACAAGATTCCGGCCATCGGCCCCAATGTAAAAGGTGTCATCCTCAGCGGCAGCCCGTTCTCGGTGCGCGACGAGCGCGCTCCTTTTGCCGACCTGAAGGACATCAAAGGCAAGTTGCCGCTTTTGGGTATCTGCTATGGTGCCCAGTTTATGGCCCATCACTTCGGCGGTGAGGTCAACGGCAGCATCGCCCGCGAGTATGGTCGCGCCATGCTGACTGTGGTTGACGAGGCATCACCTTTATTTAATGGGGTCAGCAAAACCTCGCAAGTATGGATGAGTCACGGCGACACCATAGCCAAACTGCCTGAAGGCGCCCGCATCATCGCCTCGACCGATGACGTGGAGAATGCAGCCTACAAGATAGAAGGGGAGGAGACCTATGCGGTCCAGTTCCACCCCGAGGTGTTCCACACCAAGGAGGGCCCGCAGATGCTGGCCAACTTCGCCTTGGGTATCTGTGGTTGCAAAGGCGACTGGACACCGGATTCCTTCATCGACAACACGGTGGCGAGCTTGAGGCAACAGCTGGGCGACGACAAAGTCATTCTCGGCCTTTCAGGTGGTGTCGACAGCACGGTGGCTGCCGTGTTGCTCAACAAGGCGATTGGTCAACGCTTGACCTGCATCTTTGTCGACAACGGCCTGCTTCGCAAGAACGAGTTTGAGGATGTGCTCGACTCCTATAAGGAAGTGGGACTGAATGTCATCGGCGTTCATGCCGGACCGCTGTTCCTTAAGAAACTGGCTGGTGTAACCGACCCTGAGGCCAAACGCAAGGCTATAGGTTCCACCTTTATTGATGTTTTCGACGCAGAGGCTCAGAAGATTGAAGGCGCCCGTTGGCTGGCCCAAGGCACCATCTATCCCGATGTCATCGAGAGCGTGAGCGTCAACGGTCCGAGTTGCAAGATCAAGTCGCACCACAACGTAGGTGGACTGCCTGAGAAGATGAACCTTAAGATTGTGGAGCCGCTGCGTTCTTTGTTCAAGGACGAGGTGCGTCGTGTGGGTCGCGCTTTGGGTATCAAGCGCGAACTGATTGGCCGTCATCCTTTCCCGGGACCGAGTCTGGGTATCCGCATCTTGGGCGAAGTGACCGAAGAGAAACTCCGCATCCTGCGTGATGCTGACGATATCTTCATCAAAGGCTTGCGCAATTGGCCTTGCGAACTGCCGAGTGCCTCTTACCCGAATGAAATGGCCGACAACCTGTACGACAGCATTTGGCAAGCGGGAACCATTCTGCTTCCTGTGAAGTCGGTTGGCGTCATGGGCGACGAGCGCAGCTATGAATACACCATTGCCCTGCGTGCGGTGATCTCCACCGACGGTATGACCGCCGACTGGGTGCATCTCCCATACGAGTTTATGGCCAAGGTGTCGAACGATATTATTAATAAGGTGAAAGGCGTCAACCGAGTGTGCTATGATATCTCATCCAAGCCGCCGGCGACCATTGAATGGGAATAACATTGTAAATGAATAAGATAATGAAAAATAGGCTGTTTTTCTTTCTCTTTTTCCTTTTTGGAATGTTGCTCTCGGGCAACGTGATGGCACAAGATGTGGTGGTGGAACGTTCGTCGGAAATCACCAAAATCGGTGGAAAGGAATATTATATGCACCACGTGAAGGCGGGGCAAACTCTCTATAGTATCTCCAAAGTTTACAATGTATCCATCGAGGAGCTTGAAACGCTGAACCCCGAATTGAAGAAGGGCTTGAAGGTTGGCCATGTGCTGGGTATTCCCGTTCGTCCGCCCCTTGAGCCTCAGAAAGAAGAACCTAAACCTGAGCCCGTAGTGATTGTTCCAGTACCAGTACCGGAACCTGAGCCAGAACCCGTAGTGGTTGTGCCCGAACCAGAGCCCGTAGTGATTGTTCCAGTACCAGTACCGGAACCTGAGCCAGAACCCGTAGTGGTTGTGCCCGAACCAGAGCCTGTAGTGGTTGAACCTGAGCCGGAGCCCGAACCAGAACCCGTAGTGGTTGAACCCAAACCAGAGCCCGTCGTGATAGTTCCAGTACCAGTACCGGAACCTGAGCCAGAACCCGTAGTTGTTGTGCCTGAACCTGAACCGGAGTCAGAGACTGTAGTGGTTGTCCCCGTACCAGTCCCCGTACCAGTCCCCGTACCAGTCCCTGAGCCTGAGCCAGAGCCGGAACCGGAACCAGAACCAGAACCCGTAGTGGTTGTGCCGGAACCTGAACCTGAACCAGAGCCAGAACCAGAGCCAGAACCCGTAGTGGTTGTGTCCGAACCAGAACCTGAACCAGAGCCAGAGCCGGAGGCGGTGCCCCAAACTAGTGTTGATCACAGAGCGTTCTTTGACGGCAAAGCCCGCATCGTGCAGCGTGGAGAGGACCTTTATGACATCGCAAAGGAATATGGTGTCGATGTGTCGGAACTGAAACGCATCAATCCCCGATTGACTTTCGAGGAGCCTCAGGCAGGAATGCGTATTGTGATTCCCAACATCGCCAATGAAAACGATTATATTGTACATGAATGTGAGTACAATGAACGCGTGACATCCCTTCTGAAGCGCTGGAAGGTGAACGAGAATACTTTCAGGGCCAAAAATGTCTCGGTAGGATCTCATGTGTTTGTCAACCAGGTGGTTTTGATACCCATACAGCCGATTACGGATTTCTACTGGGTTCAAGAAACTCAGCCGGAGGAAGTTGTTGAGGTTACTGAAGAGCCCGTTGAGCCACAGGAGGTTCAGGAACAGAATCAGTTGGATTTCGACTTTGAGATGGGCGAAATCCCTGATTGTGTGGCCAATCCTGCGAATGCTGTCAAACGTTATCATGTAGCCTTGATGGTGCCGTTGTATTTGGATAACATTGGTAGTGTTGATGTATCAAAGGATCAGGCTGCCAAGTCGAAGAAATCGCGCCCAATGTCGTTCCTTCAGTTCTACGAGGGCTTCATGATTGCGGCTGAGGCTATGGAACAGCAAGGAATGAAATTGGATCTGACTGTGATTGATGTTACCGATAATGTTTCCACAGCAAATAGCGCATTGGCCCAAATCGAAGGTCGGGATATCGATCTGATAGTGGGTCCGTTCTTCAGCAATGCCTTTGAAGTGATTGAGAATTATGCAAAAGCCAATGACATAGCAGTAGTCAATCCTATGACGACCCGCAGGTCGGTAATAGAGGACAGCCCCAACGTCATCAAGGCGAAGGCAGGGGATATGGGTTTGGTGTTGACGCTGTCCAATTTGGTGAAGAATCATTACTCTGACGCCAACGTGTTCGTTGTCAGCCGTGAGGACGAATCCGACTCCTTGCTTTTGGATCAACTGGAACACCATTTGAATAAAGCTATCAATGAAGAGGTTACGGTTTCTGGTGATGATTTTCTGCGCTACGCCCGTAATGAAAGCGAGCGTCAGCATTTAGGCAGCCGTATGGTACAGACTGTTGATATCGAAGGTCAGGTATATTCCACTGGTGATTTTCAAAATGGAAGTGGTCGTGAGATTGTGCTGGACAACACAGTAAAACGTTATCCCTACGGCCAAATCGGTGATTTGAGATCGCAACTCTCCGGTGTGCGCGACAACTTAATCATTGCCTACGGTGATGATAACGTCTTTGCGACTCAGGTGCTTAACTCATTGACCAAACAAGCTGACCGTTATCCCATCACTTTGGTTTGTGTCCATGATTGGCAGAAGCACGAGAAGCTTCTGGTCGACAATCTGTTGAAGATGAATGCCATTTATGTCAGCGACTTCTTTGTTGACTATAATAGTGATGAGGCTAAAAACTTTGTACTTCGTTTCAGACAGAAATACGACATCGATCCTCAGCAATATGCTTTTGAAGGCTACGATGTTGGCAGCTATTTCCTTAATGCCTTGATGCAATATGGTAGTGACGACCTGATTAACTGCCTGCATTGTTATCGGGCTTCGATGCTGCATACCAATTACAGGTTCTACTACAAGAACTATATGAATGCGGCAGGCAATGAAGGAAAAGAGAATCTGAATTGGAGCATCTATCAGTATGATAAGGAAAACATCGAGTTGGTTCCCGTCGATGCGTTCAAGAAACCCGAGACCGATGACTAAGTCCTGCTTCTTGTTGTGTCTTATAGTCCCCTTGTTTTTTTGCGCTTGTGATGATGGCGTGAAAAGAGATTATTGGGAAAATGGCAAGTTGAAGTCAGAATTGCGCTATGAAGATGGTAAACTGAACGGTGAGAGCGTTTGGTATACGAAGCAAGGCAAATTGATGACCAAGGCTTTTTATAAAGATGATAAGCTTGAAGGGCGTTACCAGCGTTTTAATCAAAACGGGACGTTAGAGGTGGAGGGCTGGTATAAAAACGGTGAGCGCGACAGCGTCAGTCGCACTTATTCGGTACAAGGTAAACTGGTCTCGGAAGATTATTATGTCAAAGACAAACTCAATGGTGAGTCGAAGAAATGGTACGATAACGGACAGGTTTTTCAGGAAGGCCAATATATTGACGGAATGATGGATGGCTTATGGTACGTCTTTTATCCGAGTGGAGTTTTGGCTGCCAAAGCAGAGTATAAAATGGGTACGGGCAGACAGATCTGCTATGAGGAATCGGGTTACAAGTGTCTTGAAGTGCCTTATGTTGATAACCTGAAACACGGAAAGGAGATTTATTACAATCCTGACGGTAGGATAACGAAAATTGTTGAGTATGAGAAGGGTAAAGTGGTTCTGGAAGACAACAATCCGGAAAATGACGATGAGTAAGCGGGAAAAATGAAAATATTTTGTTCAATTTGGAGATTGTTCAAATAAAAACACTAACTTTGCACCGCTTTACATAAGCAGTAAACTTTCAAACACAACAAATAAACCTTTAATTAAAGTCAAAAAAATGAAAGTCAATGAAATTATGACCGCTCTGGAAGCTAAGCATCCGGGCGAAAACGAGTATCTGCAAGCAGTTCGCGAAGTGCTCGAATCCATCGAAGAAGTCTACAACCAGCATCCCGAGTTCGAGAAGGCTAAGATCGTCGAAAGAATCGTCGAGCCCGATCGTATCTTCACATTCCGTGTGACTTGGGTTGACCGCAATGGTGAAGTTCAGACGAACCTCGGTTACCGCGTTCAGTACAACGCCGCTCTCGGCGCTTACAAAGGTGGTCTCCGTTTCCACAAGGCCGTCAACGTCTCCATGCTGAAGTTCTTGGGCTTCGAGCAGATCTTCAAGAACAGCCTCACCATGCTGCCTCTCGGCGGTGGTAAGG
>Ga0310690_10003664_pt1 | contig 22772 bp, 16 predicted proteins | sample AusTroGonzalo_MG_2_FD_207661 | JGI IMG/M metagenome (GOLD analysis project Ga0310690, IMG submission 207661) | Bovine rumen microbial communities from tropical cattle in Woodstock, Queensland, Australia - Gonzalo_04 (v2) (version 2) | ecosystem: Host-associated > Mammals > Digestive system >... | reverse complement strand
GGGCTCGGTACGCTTTGGGTCAGATATTTCAACGCCGACCAGGTAAAGAAGACCTTTGACCTTCCCGACAATGAGGTCGTTATGTGCATGCTCTGCCTGGGCCATAAAGCGCCCGGCGCGAAGCCTTCGGGAAGCCATAGCTGCAATAAACCCCTTTCGGAAACGGTAACGTATCTTTGAATGAACAATTGACTGAAAACAACGAAAAACAGCTGTATTACTGCGGCCTCTTATCCGGGATCGTCCGGGAGCGGGCCGCGGTCTCAGGTCGCGGACTTACCTATCACGTCGAGACCTTCGGCTGCCAGATGAATGAGAGGGACTCCGAGAAGCTTCGCGGAGTCCTTGACCTGTGCGGCCTGAAAATGACCGATTCCGAAGAGGCCGATCTTGTGATCTACAATACCTGTACTGTCCGTGAAAATGCCAATATCCGGGTGTTCGGCCGCCTCGGCTATCTGCACAGCCTCAAGAAAAAGAATCCCGAAATGATCATCGGGCTCTGCGGGTGCATGATGCAGGATCCGAAGGTCGTGGAGAAGATCCAAAAGGATTACAAATTCGTTGATCTCATTTTCGGGACTCACAATATTTACCGGCTGGCCGAGCTTTTGTATAGACGGCTTTCTGAAGGAAACGCGGTTTCCGAGATCCTGGATGCGCCAGACATTTTCCCCGAAGGCCTGCCCGTACAGAGGACTTATCCCTTTAAATCCGGCGTCAATATCATGTACGGCTGCGACAATTTCTGCAGCTACTGCATCGTGCCGTACGTCAGGGGACGGGAGCGCAGCAGGACGGCGGCCGATATCATAAGCGAGGTCACAAATCTGGCTTTGGACGGCGTAAAGGAAGTCATGCTTCTCGGTCAGAACGTGAATTCCTACGGGAGGAAGGAAGAGGGCTTCCCGGATTTCGCCGACCTCCTGAAAATGACCGCGAAGGTGGACGGGATCGAGAGGATCCGCTTCATGACCTCTCATCCGAAGGATCTTTCGGACCTGCTGATCGAGACGATCGCAACCGAGGAAAAGGTCTGCAAACACATCCATCTGCCGCTCCAGTCCGGCAGCTCGCGCATTTTAAAAGCGATGAACCGGCGGTATGACAGCGAGACCTATTTTGAGCTGACGCAGAAGATCAGAAGGGCAGTGCCGCAGATCTCGATCACGACGGATATCATTGTCGGATTTCCGGGCGAGACGGAAGAGGATTTTCAGGAGACGCTGAACATGGTGAAGCGTGTCCGGTTCGACAGTGCCTTTACGTTCATTTACTCCAAAAGGAACGGAACGCCTGCTGCTGCCATGGAGGACCAGGTGCCGGAAGAGGTCGTAAAGGACCGTTTCGACAGGCTTCTTGCCAGTGTCCAGGAGATCGCGAGAAACGAATGTGCGCGATTTACGGGTTCCGTCGGAAAGGTCCTCGTGGAAAGCGTGAACAGGCAGGACGAGACCCTGGTCACGGGCCGTCTCGACAACAACATGGTCGTGCATTTTCCGGGAACGGCGGACATGATCGGAAATATTTGCGAAGTGGAACTGACTGCGTGCAGAGGTTTCTATTTTTACGGAAAGCGGATAGAACGAAGGTAATAAAATGGCTCTTTCACCGATGATGACACATTATCTGGATACCAAGAAGGAATACCCCGGAATGGTGCTTTTTTACCGTCTGGGGGATTTCTATGAAATGTTCTTCGACGACGCGGTCATGGTATCGAAGGAGCTGGAGCTGACGCTGACCGGCAAGGACTGCGGCCTGGAGGAACGGGCGCCGATGTGCGGCATTCCCTACCACGCGGCGGACGTTTATATCAAGAAGCTGGTCGAGCTCGGACACAGGGTGGCCATCTGCGAACAGGTGGAGGATCCGAAGACCGCGAAAGGAATCGTAAAACGCGAGGTCGTGCGCATAGTGACGCCCGGCACCGTGATGGACCAGAATACCCTGGAAGAGGGCAAAAATAATTACATACTCTGCGCTGCCGTGGCCGACGGGGCTTTCGGACTTGCTGCGGCGGACATTACCACGGGAAAATGCATGATCGCGGATCTCTCTTCGGCGTCGAGGCTGAACGAGGAGATCAGCAGATTTTCACCTTCGGAGATCGTCTGCAATCCGGCGAGCCTGATGGGGACCTTGAACGAAAGCGACGATTACATGCTTTCCGAGCTGCCCGACTGGTATTTTGACGAAAATGCATGCGGGGAGATCCTGAAAGAGCATTTTAAATGCGCCCGGCTGGATTCGATCGGGCTGACGAACGGAAACATTTCCGTCAATGCGGTCGGAGCGCTTTTCCGATATTTGTATGAAACACAGAAATCAGGCGTGGAACAGATCACTTCCATCCAGGTCTACTCCTCGGATGCCTATATGTATATAGACAGCTTTTCAAGGAGAAACCTGGAGCTCACGGAGACCCTGAGGGACAAGCAGAAAAAAGGGTCGCTCCTCTGGGTGCTGGACAAGACCAGGACCGCGATGGGCGCGAGGCTTCTGCGGTCGTCCATCGAACGTCCGCTCCTTGAGAAAGAAGGAATCGAGGAAAGACTCGACGCCATCGAGGAAATGAACGCCGCGCCGATGATCCGCGACGAGATCCGGGAATATCTGGATTCGGTCTACGATCTGGAACGTCTGATCAGCCGCATCGTTTCCGGACACGCCAATCCGAGGGATCTGATCGCCTTTAAGACATCGCTTTCATACCTGCCGCACATCAGGAGGCTGCTCGGCGATTTCAGATGCACAAAGATCGCAGGCCTTTACGAAGACCTGGACACCTGCGAGGATCTTTTTGCGCTGGTCGAAGCTTCGATCACGGACGATCCGCCTCTGGCTGTGACCGACGGCGGGATCATCAAGACCGGTTACAATGATAAAGTGGACGCTTACCGGAACGCCAAGAACAGCGGCAAGCAGTGGCTGATCGATCTCGAGGAGGCCGAGCGGACGCGAACGGGGATCAAGAATCTGAAGATCAAATACAACAAGGTCTTCGGTTATTATCTGGAAGTCACGAAATCCTTCCTCGAGCTGGTGCCGGAGGATTACATCCGGAAACAGACGCTCGCTAACGCCGAGCGGTACACTACGGACCGCTTAAAAGAAATCGAAGACGAGATCCTGGGTGCGGAGGACAAGCTCAGTTCCCTGGAATACGCGCTGTTCTGCGAGGTCAGGGAAGGGCTGGCGGCCGAGGTCGGACGCGTGCAGAAAGCCGCTGCGGTCGTGGCGGCCATTGACGTCATCTGTTCGCTCTCGTACGTGTCCGTCAAATACAGATATGTTCGGCCGTCCATCAACCTGAAAGGCCGGATCAGCATCAAAGAGGGACGGCATCCGGTGGTGGAGCGGATGATCCGGAACGACATGTTCATCCCGAACGATACGGAGCTCGACGGAAAGGACAACCGGATCGCGGTCATTACCGGACCGAATATGGCCGGAAAATCCACCTACATGCGGCAGTGCGCCCTGATTGCGCTGATGGCGCAGATGGGCTCGTTCGTACCCGCAGCCTCGGCGGATCTGTGTATTTCCGACCGGATCTTTACGCGTGTCGGGGCTTCCGACGATCTGGCCAGCGGCCAGAGCACCTTCATGGTGGAGATGAACGAGGTCTCGAATATTCTAAGGAACGCTACATCCAGAAGCCTTCTGATCCTCGACGAGATCGGACGCGGCACCAGTACCTTCGACGGACTGGCCATCGCCTGGGCGGTGATCGAATACATTGCGGACCGGAAAAAGATCGGGGCGAAGACCTTATTCGCTACGCATTATCACGAGCTGACCGAACTGGAAGGCAAGCTCGCCGGCGTACGGAATTACTGCATCGCCGTGAAGGAAAAGGGAGACGATATCATTTTCCTGCGCAAGATCATCAAGGGCGGCGCGGATAAAAGCTACGGCATCCAGGTGGCGAAGCTCGCCGGCATTCCTTCCGAGGTCACGGACCGGGCGAAGGAACTGGTCGCGAAACTTTCCGAGGCAGACGTTACCGATACATTGCGCAGTATCGCTGTAAAGGGAGAAAATGTGCCCGCTCAGATGACTTTTGAGCAGATCTCTCTCTTCGGAGGCGGTTCCGGGAACGATATCAGCGAGGAGCTGCTGAAGGAACTGGAGGAGCTGGATCTTTCCAATATGACGCCCATTGAAGCGCTGAATGAGCTGTATCATCTGAAGACGATGGTGTTGAACAGGAACTTAGTTTAAATATAGAGGAACCATTTGTTCATGAACAGAATAAAAATTCTTGATCAGAGAACAATAGATAAGATTGCTGCCGGTGAAGTCGTCGAGCGCCCCGCGTCCGTCGCGAAGGAGCTGATTGAAAATGCCTTCGATTCGGGTGCGACGGCGATCACGGTCGAGATCGGCGGCGGCGGGATCGACCTGATCCGTGTGACGGACAACGGAAGCGGAATCGATGCGGCGGATGTAAGGGCCGCATTTCTTAGGCATGCTACCAGCAAGCTGACCGACATCGATGATCTGTACAGCATCCGGTCCTTAGGTTTCCGGGGCGAGGCGCTCTCAAGCATTTCCGCGGTCTCAAGAGTGGAGCTGATCACCCGGACGAAGGAGAGCCTGACCGCTGTTCATTACGTGATCGAGGGCGGGGCCGAAAAGGAATTTTCGGAGATCGGTGCGCCGGCCGGCACCACCGTCATTATGAGGAACCTGTTCTTTAATACACCGGCCCGTGCCAAATTCCTGAAGACGCCGCACACGGAGGGCGCTGCAATCGCGGCTCTCGTTGAGCAGCTGGCGCTTTCGCATCCCGATGTTTCGATCGAATTCATCAATAACAGGGATTCCCGGTTGTTCACGTCCGGGAACGGGGATTTAAAAGAGACTGTTTTCAGTATTTACGGCCGCGCGCTTACCGCGATGCTGAGCGATGTTTCCTATTCGGACGATCTGCTGACCGTGAACGGCTACGCCGGGCGGCCGGAAGCCGGAAGGGGAAGCAGAGCCGGCGAAATGGTCTTCGTGAACGGCCGCTTTGTAAAAGACAAGATCATTTCGGGCGCCGCGGAAGAAGCGTATAAGGGAAGCCTGATGCAGCACCGGTTCCCGTTCATCATTTTAAATATCGAGATCGACACGCGGAAAGTGGATGTGAACGTCCATCCCTCGAAAATGAACGTGAAGTTCAGCGACCGGGAAGCCGTTTACGAATCCGTTCGGAAGGCCGTAAAGGAAGCCCTCGAGAGGGGCAGGCAGATCCCTTACGTGGAAGTCGCGGGGGAGAGTGTGAAAAACCGTCAGCAGGCATCGGGTGCGATTTCCGGGCATGAGGAACAGGGAACGCGCGGCGAAGAAGGAACCCGCGACGAGCAGGGAATGCGTACGTTGCCCGCGACCGGAGAACAGGGAACGTCCGGGAAACAAGGCACGTGTGACGAAAAAAGAACGCACGAGGAACAGGGAACACGCGGTGAACAAAGAATGCGTACGCTGCCCGCGCATGGTGAGCCGTTCGAGAAGAAAAGGGCGGTGAAGGTGGAAGAGGCGGTCACGGCGCATCAGATGGAGCTGGCGGAGATCGTGCCAGAGGCTGTCAAAGAGCCGGAGGCGGAATACTTCGCGGCTCTGAAGCGGAATATCCGGATGGTCGGACGGGTGTTCGACACGTACATTCTTGCCGAAGAGAAGGACGATTTTTATATCATCGACCAGCACGCGGCGCATGAGAAGGTCATGTACGAGAAATTCATGGCGTCGCTGAAGGATAAAACGCTCTGTTCCCAGCAGCTGCTTCCAGCGAAGCTGGTGCATTTTTCGCCGGCCCAGCAGGACGCTTTCGAAAAAAAACGCGGGATTTTCGAAGAACTCGGCTTTGAGATCGAGGAATTCGGCGGCAGTGAATACAGGGTGACCGCCGTACCTTATCATTTTCACGGCATCGATCCGGAAACGCTCTTTACCGAAGTGCTTGATTCCGACGCACAGTCGGGAAGGGAAACGGAAGAGATCGTCCGGGAAAAGGTCGTCATGCGTGCATGCAAGGCCGCGGTCAAGGCCAACATGAGGCTTTCCGACGAAGAGGCACGCACGCTGATCGACGAACTGTTCTCGCTCGAGGATCCTTACCGCTGTCCGCACGGGAGGCCTGCCATCGTGAAAATGTCGCGTTACGAAATGGATAAAAAATTCAAGCGCATCGTATAGATCATAACAATGAAACGTGAATGTATCATCATATCGGGTCCGACCGCGGTCGGCAAAACATCCCTGTCCCTGAAGCTGGCGGAACGACTGAACGGCAGCATTATTTCCGCTGACTGCATCCAGGTCTACAAGGGCCTGGACATCGGGAGCTCCAAGATCCCGGAGGCTGAACGCCGGGGCATACCTCATTATCTGATCGACGTGCTTGATCCGCGTGAGGATTTCGACGTCACGCGTTTCTGCGCTATGGCGGAAGAAGCCATGGAAGAGATTTACGCGCAGGGCAGGCTGCCGGTCATTGTCGGCGGCACCGGCTTTTACATCCAGGCGCTCTTAAAGGGCGTGGATTTCAACGACAACGCCCCGGGCGGCGAAATAAGAGAGGAACTGCGCCTGTACGCGGAAGAGCACGGCAGGAGCGCCCTTCATGAAATGCTTCGTACGATCGATCCCGATTCCGCGGACGCGATCCATGAAAATAACGTGAAACGGGTCATCCGGGCCATTGAATTCTACCGGCTTACCGGCGAACGCATTTCGGAGCATAACCGGAAGGAGAGCGAAAATATACCGGATTACACCTACGCTTATTTTGCGGTCAACGACGACAGGCAGGTCCTGTACGAACGGATCAACAGACGTGTCGACGAAATGATGGCGGAAGGCCTTTTGGATGAGGTGACGGCCCTTTACGAAGCCGGACTCACGTCCGAACACATCTCCATGAAGGGAATCGGCTACAGCGAGCTCATTTTATATCTGGAAGGGAAACTTACCCTCGAAGAGGCAGTCGATCGGATCAGGATTGATACGAGGCATTATGCCAAAAGACAGCTCACCTGGCTTCGGAGGGAGAAGGACGTGATCTGGATCGACCGTCCCGATTACGGGGGCGATGAAAATAAAATGACGGACGCAATGATTTTAAAATGGGAAAAGATCAGAAATGAAAACTCTTAGGGAAATGTACCTCGAATCCGGGATCTGTGAAGAAGTCTTCGAATTCGGGGAAAGGATCTTAACAGGATTAAAGGACAGGTTCGACAGGACCGACGGGATCGCGGAATACAACCAGCTGAAGGTCATCCGTGCGATGCAGTCCCGCCGCGTCAGCGATGCCTGTCTGTGCGATTCCACCGGATACGGTTACGGTGATACCGGAAGGGATACGCTTGAGGAAGTATACGCGGCCGTTTTTCATACGGAAGCGGCCCTTGTCAGGCCGCAGATCACCTGCGGGACCCATGCACTGAACACGGCGCTTTCCGCCGTGCTCCGTCCCGGGGACGAACTGCTTTCCCCCGTCGGAAAACCTTACGACACACTGGAAGAGATCATCGGGATCCGTCCTTCGACCGGTTCCCTGGCCGAATTCGGGATTACCTACCGGCAGGCCGATCTGAAAGCGGACGGCAGCTTTGACTATGAAGCCGTGAGAGCCGCAGTCAACGAACGTACCAGACTGGTCACGATCCAGCGCTCCAGGGGTTATGATACGCGTCCGACGTTCTCGGTCGAACAGATCGGCGAACTGATCGCGTTCATTAAAACCATCAGACCGGAGATTGTCTGCATGGTCGACAACTGTTACGGAGAATTTACGGAAATGACCGAACCGACCGACGTCGGAGCGGATATGGCAGTCGGCTCCCTGATCAAGAATCCGGGCGGCGGCATCGCTCCCTTCGGCGGTTATATCGCCGGGAAGAAAGAACTGATCGAAAAATGCGCTTACCGGCTCACTTCGCCCGGCCTCGGAAGGGAAGTCGGCGCGTCGATCGGTACGAACAGGGCTTTTTATCAGGGACTGTTCCTGGCGCCTTCCGTGACGGCCTGCGCCGTAAAAGGCGCGGTCTTTGCGGCCTCCGTTTATGAAGAACTGGGCTTCGGCACATTCCCGAAGGCTGAGGAAGAACGTCACGACATTATTCAGTCGGTCCTTCTGGGCAGTCCGGAAGCGCTCATTGCCTTCTGCAAAGGGATCCAGTCCGCGGCGCCGGTAGACGGATTCGTGGATCCGGAGCCCTGGGACATGCCGGGATATGACGATCAGGTCATTATGGCGGCCGGCACGTTCATTTCCGGTTCGTCGATCGAACTTTCTGCTGACGGGCCCTTACGCGAGCCGTATGCGGTCTATTTCCAGGGCGGCCTGACCTTCGCGCACGCCCGGTTCGGGATCCTGATGAGCGTTCAGAAGCTCCTGGATGCCGGAATCATAAAGAAAGAAGATCTGAAAATATGAGCAGACAGGTCATTGTCATAGGAGGAGGAGCTTCGGGCATTGCCGCGGCCATATTCGCCGCTGGCAGGGGCGCGCGCGTGACCGTGCTCGAAAAGGGCGAAAAGCCTTTGAAAAAACTCCTGGTCACGGGAAACGGACGGTGCAACCTTACCAACCTGAACTGTTCGGAAGACTCCTGGCGAAGCACCGATCCGGAGCTTGCGCGAAACATGATCCGGAACTTCGGCGTGAAGGAAACGCTGGAATTCTTCGAAAGCATCGGCGTCTTTACAAAGGACCGGGACGGCTGGGTCTATCCGGTGAACGACCGTGCTTCCTCCGTTGCCGCGCATCTTGTAAAAGAAGCGGAGGCCCTGAAAATAAAAATCAAGACCCGTGAGAACGTCACGGAAGTCTCGAAGGACGATAAAGGATTCGTCTGCCGGACCGAAACGTACGAATACCGTGCGGATGCCGTGATGATCGCGTCAGGAAGCTGCGCGTATTACGGGGATCATTATACGTCGATCGCCGAACAGACTGCGCGACGCTTTTCCGTCGCATACCGCGTCTTTGAGCCGGCCCTCGTTCCTCTCGTGCCGGACGGCAGCATCGTCGGAAAATGGGGGAGCGACCGCCTGCCGGGAACGGCCCGCCTTTACCGGAACGGGAAAATGCTTTCGGAAAAGACCGGGGAACTGCAGCTTGCCCCCTACGGGATCTCCGGGATCCCGATCCTGCAGATCAGCAGTTTTATAAAAGACGAACCAGGCGCGGAATACACGGTCGGACTGGATTTTCTGCCGTTTTTCAAGGCGGAGGAGCTGTCGGATAAGATCGCCCGTCTCTGCGGGGAAAGGCCCGGAAGAGACATGGGCCTGATGCTGTCCGGCCTTTTTCCGGAGAAGCTGTTTCGGGCCGTATTCGATGCGGATGAGACGCCGGAATCTTTTATCCGAAGAATGAAGGATCTGCGCCTGAATATAAAGAAAAAGAAGGGCTTTGAACATGCCATGACCGCTTCAGGCGGCGTTCTGCTTTCCGCGCTCAACGAACATCTTGAGGTCCCGGACGTGAAGGGCCTGTTCTTCATCGGAGAGGCGGCGGACGTGGACGGGGACTGCGGCGGCTATAACCTTCAGTGGGCCTGGAGCAGCGCGCACGCTGCCGCGGCCGGTTTGGAATTATGATAAAGATTACCCAGATCAAACTGCCCATAGAGCATGACGGATACGCTTTGAGAAAGAGCGTCTGTTCCGTCCTGCGCGTAAAAGACGCCCGGATCAGCGGAACGGAAGTGATCAGAAGGGCAGTGGACGCCCGGCATAAGGACGATCTGAAATACGTTTATACCGTTCTGGTTTCTCTGCAGAACGAAGATACATTCACGATCGGAAGACAGAAGAACGTCAGCTTCTGCGAACCGGTGATCTACCGGTTCCCGTACAGAACGGACCGGGTGCCGGAGAGCAGACCGGTCATCGTCGGCAGCGGCCCGGCCGGCCTCTTCTGCGCGCTCTTTCTTGCGGAAAACGGTTTCCGGCCGCTCGTGCTCGAAAGAGGGCAGGACGTGGAGAAACGGACCGCCGACGTGGAAAGATTCTGGAACGGCGGGAAGCTCGATCCTTCTTCCAACGTGCAGTTCGGCGAGGGCGGCGCCGGGACATTTTCGGACGGAAAACTGGCGACGGGCATCTCCGATAAATCCGGCAGGATCAGCGAAGTCATGAAGACGTTCTGCAGGTACGGGGGGCCGGAGGAGATCCTATTCGACGCAAAGCCCCATCTGGGCACGGATCTTTTGAAAAAGATCGTAAAAAACATGCGGACGGACATCATCCGGAAGGGCGGTACCTTCCGCTTCGGGACATGCGTTACGGATCTTGTTATCGAGAACGGCAGGCTGAAAGCGCTGGTCACCCGGGACGGGGAGCGGATCGACGCGGAATTCTGCGTGCTGGCGCCGGGACATTCGGCCAGGGACACATTTTTAATGCTGAAAAGACGCGGCGCGCACCTTGAGGCAAAACCGTTTTCCGCCGGCGTTCGCGTGATCCACGACCAGAAGCTGATCAACAGGGCACAGTGGGGAGAACATGCCCCGGCCATTCTCGGAGCGGCGGATTACAAGCTCTCCGCGCGGACACAGGACGGACGCGGCGTTTATTCCTTCTGCATGTGCCCGGGCGGCTATGTGGTCAATGCATCTTCGGAAGAGGACGGGTGTGCGGTCAACGGCATGAGCTACGCGGGGCGTGATTCGGGCTTTGCGAACAGCGCTGTCGTTTCGGGCGTGGACCCGGCCGACACGGTTCCGTATGCCGAGGGAGTATTCTGCGAAGAGCTTTCCGGACTGGCCTTCCAGCGCCGTCTCGAGACCCTTGCATACCGGGCCGGTGAAGGAGCCGTTCCGGCGCAGACGTTCGCGGATTTCAGGACCGGGACCGGCAGCATCGGCGTGCCGGAAGACATCGCCGGATGTGCGGTAAAAGGCCTGATCCGTCCGGGAGACCTGTCTGAAGTCCTGCCTGAAAATATCTGCAGGAATATCATTTTCGGAATGGAACGTTTCGGACAGCAGATCACCGGATTCGACGCTCAGGACGTGCCTCTGTTAGGCGTCGAGAGCAGGACTTCCTCTCCGGTCCGCATATTAAGAGATGAACATCTCGAGAGCAATATCAAAGGACTCTTTCCCTGCGGAGAAGGCGCCGGATACGCCGGTGGGATCACCTCCGCAGCGGTCGACGGCATCCGCGCTGCCGAAGCAGTCAGCCGGATGATCGTGTGCTGAAAGCATATCTGTCAGTCGTCGTGACAGACGCCGCATTTTAAACGGTCTTTACGTTTTCGAACTTTTGTGATAGAATACTACAGATTATGTTTGTTTGAATAAAGCAAACTCATTTTTTTATCGAAACAAATAAGGGGTAAATAATGGAAAGATATTACAGAAACAAAAATCAGGGGAAGGGCCTGACAATAGCTTCGCGAATACTGATGTTCGTTCAGATCGCCGCTATGGTCCTGGTCGCTTTTTATCTGAAAAAGCAGGACATCCTGCCCGACATGCTCTATATTGTAATGATCGTGGTCTTTGCGCTGATCGTGGTATTCGAGTGCACGCTGATCATGCGCAGGCGCTTCGTGAAGTGGAAACACATTTTCAGCATCGTGCTGAGCTGTATTCTGATCGCGGCGCTTTTATTCGTATTCTTCTATATGAACAACATTTACAAAAAGCTCGAGAGCATGGTCATTCCATCGGTCTCTTCGGAACAGACTGAAGAGGTCGACGAGTTCGGCAATGTAAAGACGCTCACGAGGGAGCCCATCAGGATCACGACCACCATGGACGTGTTCGTAAGGAGCGCTGACAAATATAAGGACCTTCAGGATCTGAAGGGAAAGATCTTCGGCATTATGGAAGTCATGGACAAGGAGAATACCGAGGCTGCCGTAGCGAATATTTCCGAGCAGCTCGGAGAACCGATACAGACTTCCGTACAGCCGGGTATCCTGGGACTGACCGAGTCCTTAAAGAACAACAAGATCGACGCCATTATCGTCAATTCCGGCTATGAAACGGCCATTACGGACAACGACGAATCCTTCTACGGCTGGGCGGAGCTTCTCTGTACGGTCGATGCCGAAACGGAAGTGAAGCAGGAGGAAACCACACAGGCTGTGGCTACGGATGTATCGGTCGATCCGTTCATCATCTATATCAGCGGAATGGACACCAGAGGAGACCAGATCGTCGCCGATGTCGGCAACTCGGACGTCAATATCCTCATGGCCGTGAACCCGAATACGCACAAGGTGCTTCTGATCAATGTTCCGAGAGATTATTATTACTATCTCTGGGGCGATCAGAACTATCCGGACAAGCTCACGCACTCCGGATATTACGGGATCGACTGCGGTATCAGCACGCTCAACTCGCTGTTCGATACCAATATCAATTACTACGTGCGCGTAGGATTTAATTCCGTCATCAATATCGTTGATGCGCTGGGCGGCATTACGGTCAATTCGCCGTACGATTTTGAAATCGAAGGATATTCCTTCCATGAAGGCGAGAACTACCTCGACGGTATATCGGCTCTTCAGTTCTCCAGAGAGCGTATGAGCCTGCCGGGAGGCGACAGGGCCAGGGGCGCGAACCAGGAAGAAGTCATCAGCGCGATCATTTCCAAGATGACGTCTTCGGAGCTCATTACCAATCTGGACTCCGTGCTCGATGCGGTCACGAACAACGTGGTCACCAATTTCTCGGTCGAGGATATGAACTCCCTGATCAAGCTCCAGCTTACGGACAATCCGGAATGGGAGGTCAACAAAATTGCAGTGGACGGCACCGGTGACTGGCAGTATTGCTACTCCCTCGGTTCCGCAAATGACGTAATGATCATTGACTGGTCTACAGTCGATGCCGCAAAAGAACAGCTCACTGCGCTGATGAACGGTCAGTAATAATATATGCAGGAAAAAAAGACTAAAAAATATCATTACAGCGGCCCTCAGCACTGGCAGCTGATCGCCCTGTGGCTGGTCATCTTTGATATCGTGGCGGCAATCGGAGCCTATTTCCTGGCGCTCTGGTTCAGGTTCGACTGCCGCTACTCCCTGATCCCGGCAGAGTATATGGACGCGTATGTGAGGTTCATCCCCATATACGCGGCTATTTGCGTCTTCATTTTCTATCTTTTCAGGATGTATCACATCATGTGGCGCTTCGTCGGTATCCGGGAGGCGATCAGATGCTTCCTTGCCGTACTCGTCACCGGCGCGATCCATATCATCCTGATTACCGTAATTTTCATCCGCATGCCGTATTCCTATTATTTCATCGGCATGGTCATTCAGTTCATTCTCGTGGTCCTGGTACGGTTCTCTTATCGCTTTACCCTCAGGATCAAGGGAAGGGAAACGTCCTCCAAGGTCAAGAAGGTCATGCTGATCGGTGCGGGCAACGCCGGACAGACCATCGCGCTCGAGATCGAAAAAAGCACGCATCTTCATGAAAAAGTAGTCTGCGTCATCGACGATAATCCCAACAAGTGGAACAGATATCTTTACGACATCCCCATCGTCGGCGGACACGAGACCATTGAGGATAATGTGGAGAAGTACGGGGTCGAGAAGATCATTTTCGCGATCCCCACTGCCACGCCGAAGGAGAAAAAAGAGATCCTCGACGTCTGCGCTCTTACGGGATGCGAGCTTCAGTCGGTCCCCGGCCTTTATCAGCTGGTCAACGGCGAGGTCTCCATCGAGAGCGTCCGGAACGTCCGGATCGAGGACCTGCTGGGCAGGGACGAGGTCGTGGTCAATGCCGACCAGATTCTCGAGGCCCTCTCGGAGAAGGTCGTCATGGTCACGGGCGGAGGCGGTTCCATCGGCAGCGAGCTCTGCCGGCAGATCGCTTCCCACAACCCGAAGATCCTGATCATTTTCGATATTTACGAAAATAATGCCTACGAGATCCAGCAGGAACTCAAGAGGAGCAAACCCAATCTGAATCTCCAGGTCATCATCGGATCGGTGCGCGACAGCAGGAGACTGCAGCAGGTATTTGAAAAATACAGACCGGCAGTCGTCTTCCACGCAGCGGCGCACAAGCACGTTCCGCTGATGGAGGAAAGCCCGAACGAGGCAATCAAGAACAATGCCATCGGCACCTACAAGGTCGCCTATGCGGCGATCACCCACGGCTGCGAGAAATTCGTTATGATCTCCACCGATAAGGCCGTGAATCCCACCAACATCATGGGAGCCAGCAAGCGTATTGCAGAGATGGTGGTGCAGATGTTCGCCCGCAAGAGCACCAACGGCACGATCTCGGATATTAAGATCCTCCAGATGCACGCAGACATTGACGACAAACGTCCGCAGGAGGAAGTGCAGTATGCGAATACGCAGTTCGTAGCCGTCCGTTTCGGAAACGTGCTGGGCAGCAACGGCTCAGTCATTCCTCTGTTCAGAAAACAGATCGCTGAGGGCGGACCGGTCACGGTCACGCATAAGAATATCATTCGTTATTTCATGACCATATCCGAGGCGGTGAATCTCGTCCTTCAGGCCGGCGCCTTTGCGAAGAACGGCGAGATCTATGTTCTCGATATGGGCGAACCGGTGAAGATCGACGATCTCGCCAGACAGATGATCCGTCTTTCCGGCCATACGCCGGATGTGGACATCAAGATCAAATATGTCGGCCTGCGTCCCGGCGAGAAGATGTACGAAGAAAAGCTGATGGACGAGGAAGGCCTGAAAATGACTTCCAACAAGCTCATCTATATCGGCCGGCCCATGCAGTTCGACGAGGATAAATTCGTCGAACAGCTCAGGCAGCTGCTTGACGCAAGCAATGAGCAGAGCGACAGGATCAAGGAGCTGGTGGCGAGCGTAGTGGACACCTATACTCCCGAATTATAACGGGACAGCGGCGGAGGATTTTTGCATTATGAAAGAAAGAACAGTAAGGATAAGCGATCTTTTCTGGGGCGTCTTGAGCCACTGGAAAGCCCTGATCATTTTCATTATCATCGGAGCCGTTCTGGGAGCAGGCTACTCGTACCTGACTTCCGGGAAATCAAAGGATTCCGAGAGTGCGGTGACGATGAAGCTCACCCGGGAAGATAAGAACGTGATCGCTCTTTATCTGAAATATACTGCCCTGTATGATGATCAGCTCAATTATATCCAGTCCGACAACCTCATGCAGATCGATCCTGCGAACACCTATCGGTGCAGCATGATCTACTATCTGGGCTGTGAGAATACCGATAAGGTCGACGGCCTCGTGGCTTCCTATCAGATCAGACTGGACGAGCTGAGCGATAAATACGGGAAACCCAATTCCTTTACGATCAAGAAGAATCAGAATACCCTGATCACGGACGACTTTACCAATGTGATCAGTACGGAGGGTACCAACGCCGTAATCAGCGTTGTGGTCTACGGTACGGATCCGGCGAACTGTACCGCGATGCTGGATGAGACAGACAATTATATTTTCGAAAAAAGACAGGAGATCGAGGAGACTTTCGGACCCCATACGCTCACTTCCTTCCGGGGTGAAATGTCAAAGGCGCCGACGACCGGCATCATTACAAGGCAGAAAGACGCTGTCGATACGCTGAACGCGATCAATACCAGCCTTACAAATATCCGGAAGAACCAGGATGAGGATTTTCTCGCGGTCCTTGAGTATTGTGCCGAGAATTATCCCGAATACAAGGATCCCGAACAGATTCCGGACAAGATCAATACAGGCGAAAAAATGAAGTCGAAGAGCTCTTCAAAGGGCATCAGCGCAAAAATGATCGTGCTGGGAGCCCTGGCCGGGTTTGTGATCGGCCTGATCATTTTCGCGATCGCATATTCCTTACGTTCACGTCTGGCTCCCGAGGACGATCTCGAAGAGATCTACGGGATTCCGATGTTCGCTTCCGCTTCACAGTGTTCGCCCGGAAAGAAAAACGGCGTGGACCGTGCCATTGACAGGAAGCGCAGGAGGAGATTCCCGAAGACCGACGGGGAAGGAGAGATCGAGCTGGCCGCATCGAATATCCGGCTTGCCGCCCGTGCGAAAGGCACCGACCGGGTATATGTATCCGGCAGAGGCATAATGGAAGCCGAAAAGGCATTCATTGATAAAGTGGCCGGAAAGCTGAAGGATGACGGCGTAAGTCTTGTGACAGGCAGATCCCTTCTGATCTTCCCGGAGGCTCTTGAGGATGCGGCGGAATGCGGCAATGTGGTCCTTGTGGAGAAGGTAGGCGTATCGAAGTTTGACGAGATCATTTCCGAACTCCGTAAATGCGCCGACAACGGCATCAATGTACTGGGCATGATCAAGGCAGGATGATAAGGCACAGATAAAAGAGGTTAGGTATGATATCTGCAGTAAAACAATATTCTCAGGATGAAAAAATGAAGGTGCAGTTCACTGTGCCGGATATTTCCGACCTTGAGATCAGGGAAGTGACGGAGGTACTGAGGTCCGGCTGGATCACCACCGGTCCCAAAGTACTTGAGCTGGAGAAGCTTTTAAGCTCTTATTACAACACGAATAAGACCTGCTGTCTGAGTTCGCAGACCGCTGCGGGCGAGATGAGCCTGCGCCTTTTAGGCATCGGTTCCGGTGCGGGCGGAAGCGAAGAGGACGAGGTCATTACCTGCGCTTATACTTATACGGCGACCGCTTCCGTCATTGCCCACGTCGGAGCGAAGATCGTGCTCATAGACTGTGAGGAAGGCAGTCTGGAGATGGATTACGATGCGCTGGAAGCTGCCATCAACGAGCATACGAAGGCCGTGATCCCCGTCGACCTCGGCGGGATCCCCTGTGATTACGACAGGATCATGGCTATCATTGAGAGCAAAAAACATCTCTTTAAAGCCACGAACGAACTCCAGGAGGAGCTGGGGAGAGTGGCTGTGGTCTCCGACGCCGCACACGCTCTGGGAGCCCGGGCGAAGTTCCGCGGATCCTGGAAAATGGTCGGAGAGATCGCGGATATCACGAATTTCTCTTTCCACGCCGTCAAGAATTTCACCACTGCAGAAGGCGGCGCCACGACATGGAAGATACCCGGCGCCGACGACAGGATGATCTACAAACTCCTGAAACGTTGTTCCATGCACGGTCAGAGCAAGGATGCCCTCACGAAGGACCTTCACGGTGACTGGGAGTATGACATACTGGATACCGCATACAAGTACAATATGACCGATATCGTTGCGGCGATCGGCGTGGCGCAGTTCGCCAGATACGACGGGATGCTGCAGCGGAGACATGAGATCATCAGCAGATACGACTGCGCGTTCCGGCCGATCGGCATCCGGACCCTGGATCATTATTCCGACAGGCACACTTCCTCCGGTCATCTGTATATTACGAGACTGCCGGGCGTAGACGAAAAACTGCGCAATCACATTATCAATGAAATGGCCGAGAAGGGCGTGATGTGCAACGTGCATTACAAGCCGTTGCCCATGATGACCGCATACAGGAATCTCGGATTTGACATTAAGGATTATCCCGTAGCCTATAAGAAATACGCGAATGCCGTGACGCTTCCGCTCCATACCAGACTTACGGACGAGGATGTGGATTACGTCATACAGATGTTCATAGATGTTCTGAAAGAAAATGTAAAATGATCTTGCGAAAATGGGAAGACCTTCCGCGGGAGATGAAGATACCGGAAGTGCGCAGGTATTATGAAATACTGAACGGGCGAAAGGCGGCGATCTTTTTCAGACGGTTTTTCGACATCGTTTTCTCGCTCATATTTCTGGCAGTACTCTCACCGGTATTTTTGTGTCTGGCGATCATGATAAAAAGAGACTCCGAGGGCCCGGTGATCTTTTCACAGACCAGGATCACCCGGTACGGCAGGAAATTCCTGATCTATAAATTCAGGTCCATGACCGTCTCGGACAATAAGGGGCTGGAACTCACCGTCGGAGAGGACAGCCGTATTACAAAGGTGGGCGCGAAGATCCGGGATAAAAGGCTCGACGAGCTTCCGCAGCTGGTGAACGTGCTGGCCGGCGACATGTCGTTCGTCGGCACGAGGCCCGAAGTCGAGCGCTATGTAAAACAGTATACGCCGGAAATGATGGCCACCCTGCTGATGCCCGCGGGCGTTACGGGAGAGGCCAGTATTGAATTCAGGGAGGAAAGCGTCGAGTTATCCGATGCTGAGGATCCGGGACGTTTTTACGTCGAGAAGATCCTCCCCGAGAAGATGAAGTACAACCTGCACGAGATCGAGGAACTATCGGTCGGAAATTATTTCAGGACGGCATTCCGGACCGTGAAAGCCGTCTTCGGACAGGACCAAAGCAAAAAATGACGAAACACACCATATCTCCCGAAGATACCCGGGCCATGCAGTTGAAAGGCCTTGAAATGACCCTGTTTTTTGCGGATTTCTGTAAAAAACACGGCCTTTTATGGTATTTCTGCGGAGGCTGCTGCATCGGCACCGTCCGGAACGGCGGGTTCATTCCCTGGGACGACGACGTGGACGTCTTCATGCCCCGGGACGACTATGAACGGTTAAAAGAGCTCTGGACGGATACCGAAGAATACTCCATTCAGTATACGACGAGGGATTATCTTACCGAAAACCCGTTCCTCACCATCTGCGCCAACAATACCACTTTTATCAAGACCTATCAGATGAACCTGGACATCAATCACGGCATCACGCTGGACGTGCTGCCGCTCGACGGCTGCCCTCAGGGAATGAAACGGAAATTCCAGAAGATGTGGGCCCTCCTGTATTCCCTCTTTCTCGTGGGAAAGGCTCCGACCAACCACGGCAAAGGCGTCTGGGCGCTCGGGAAGATCGGCTTGTTCATCATCAGGCCAAAGGGATGGAGATACCGTTTCTGGCGCATGTGCGAAAGAAAGATGACGAAGTACAGGATCGCGGACTGCGACTATATTACCGAACTCTGCTCGGGGCCGGGATATATGCAGAACGAATATCCGAAGAGATGCTTCGACCACGCGGTTTTCAGGGAATTCGAAGGACATATGATGCCGATCCCGGCTGATTACGACACCTATCTGAAAATGGCCTTCGGCAATTACATGGAGCTGCCGCCCAAAGAAAAGCAGGTCGCGCACCACGATTACGAGATGCTGGACATGGAGCATTCCTATCGGATCTACAGGGGAAAATATTATTACAAACAGGGGAACTCTTAATTGAAAACGAAGCTGGCGATGAAAAATGCCATAACGAGCCTCCTTCTGCAGGTCGCGGTGGCCATATCCGGCATTATAGTCCCGCATTTTTTTACCGCAGTTTACGGCTCTCCGGTGAACGGAATGGTCTCTTCCATCAGCCAGTTCATTACTTACATGGGCCTGGTGGAAGCAGGCGTGAGTGCGGCCAGTATCGTCGCCCTTTATAAACCGCTCGCGGAGAACGATACGGGCGCGATCAACGGCATCATCGCAGCCGCGAAGAAGTTTTATATCCGGTCCGGTCTGATCTTCGCCGCCCTTGCGGCCGTACTGGTGATCGTCTATCCGTACGTGATCCGGGGCGAGATCACGGACATTTCCTTTATCCGGACTATGATCGTGATCCTGTCCGTGAACGGGCTGGTGGATTATTTCATCCTCGGAAAATACCGTGTGCTCCTGGTGGCGGACCAGAAATCCTACGTGATCTCGATTGCGCAGATCGCGGGCACGATCGTCGTAACCGTGGTATCCGTACTGCTGATCGAAATGAACTGTTCGGCCATTCTGGTAAAAGGCACCGTAGCGGTCGTATACGTTCTGCGGAGCCTCGCGGTGGTGTGGTATACCAGGAAACATTATCCGGCGCTGGATCTGAAGGCCGAGCCGAACGAGAAGGCGATCTCGCAGCGCTGGTCGGCCCTGCTGCACCAGGTGGTGGGGATGATCTGCAACAATACGGACATCATCCTTCTGACCCTTCTGCTGACGACGGGCGCGCTGTCTGAGGTCAGCGTTTACAGTATTTACAGTCTCGTGGGATTTGCGCTGATCAATATTTTCACCGCGCTTTCGAACGGGATCACGGCCTCCTTCGGGCAGGTCATGGCCTCGGGGAACGACGAGGCTTTGCGCAAGGGCTTCAGTGTATTCGAGTACTTCAGCTTCATCCTGATCTTTGCGGCTTACGTCTGCATGGCGGCGCTTCTGTATCCGTTCATAACATTGTACAGCACCGGTTTTCCGGACGCGGCCATCTATACCAGATGGGGTCTGGTGGCGCTCTTTACCGCCTGCGGCCTCCTGCAGTCCATAAGGATCCCGGGACTGACGATGATCGTGGCGGCGGGACATTTTAAACAGACCCAGGGGAGGGCGATCGCAGAGGCCGTGATCAATCTTGTCGTGTCCATCGTGCTGATATGGCCGCTCGGTATTTACGGCGTACTGATCGGGACCTGCGCTTCCTACGCATACAGGAGCCTGGATGTTATTTTCTATAACGCGTCCAGATTTTTAAAAGGCACTCTGAAGCGTACGTTCCTGAGGCTGATCCGCAACGCGGCAACTGCAGCGCTTCTGATCTGGCTCGGGATCACCTTCATTCCGACCGATATGGGAGGGTGGATCCAGTGGGTGCTGTGGGCGCTCGTATTCGCGGTGGTCTCGGTCGTCGTGATCGGCCTCGTAAACATATTATTTGAGAGAGACGAATTCCGCGAAATGATGAAGAGAATCAAGGGAATCATAAGGGAAAGGCGTCAAAATGGCTGAAATGAACAAGGATCTGATTTCGATCATAATACCGGTCTATAATTCGGCGGACTATCTCGAACGCTGTCTGGACTCCGTGCTTTCCCAGACAGAGGAGAACTTCGAGATCATTCTGATCGAGAACGGGTCGCAGGACAGGAGCGAAGAGATCTGCCGGAAATACGCGGAGAAGGATGCGCGGATCCGTTTTATGTGCATGGACAACCAGGGCATCAGCGCGGCCAGGAACAGAGGCATAAAGGAGGCGTCCGGGAGCATGGTAAGCTTCGTGGACTCCGATGATTTTATTGAAAATGATTATTGCGAAGGCCTGAAGGAACTGCTCCTTTCGACCGGTGCGAACCTGGCCTGCGGCGCCATAAAGGACGTTTACAACCGGAGCGAAGTGTCGCGGAAGGAGGACGGGAAGACCTACATCTATTCCCCGTCCGAAGCATTGAGCGAGATGCTCAAAGGCAAGATGATCAACGGATCCCTCACCTGCAAGCTCTACAGAAAAGAACTGTTCGACGGAAAAAGCTTTCCCGTCGGGCTGACCTACGAGGATGCGTATCTCCTGCCTGATCTGATCCTGGACGCGGGAACGATCGCCGTGACGGAGCGGACGTATTACACCTACTGGCACAGGGAAGACAGTATTACCACCGTTGCATTTTCAGAGAGGGCGCTGGACGCGATCACATCTTATGAGCACGTATACGAGACCGTAAGCACCAGATGTCCGGAATGCCTTCCCGAAGCGCAGTTCCGGCTGGACTGGGCGTATTTTACCGTACTGGACCGGATGCTCGTAACAGAGAATTATAAGGAACTGAAAGACTACGACCGAGTGGTAAGCTATCTGAAGAAAAACGCGGGACGCATCTCGAAATCTCCGTATTTTGAAAAGACCAGGAGGATCGCCGCGAGGGCGCTGAAAGCAGGCGTTCCGTTTTACAGGCAGCTCCTGAAGGCGCATAAACAGAGGACGGGGGCGAACGAATGATGAAAAGCAGGAAAAGCATCTGCATCGTCGATTTCGACTATTCCGTCTGCGGGGGCGTGGAGAAGGTGACGGCCTCCCTGGCCAACGAGCTTTCAGACTGCTGCGACGTCTGGGTCCTGAGCGTCTGCATGGGAACGGACGAGATGTCCTTTCCTCTTTCGGAGAATGTACATTTTGAAAATCTCGCCGGAAAGCCGGACCGCCTGCGGTATCTCAAAAAGGCCGCGAAACAGAAGCTTCCCGGTTTTTACAAGGAGCACGGCATCGAATTCGTCATTTTCCAGGGCAATTACGCCGGATATGTCTGCGGCACGATCGGTAGGATAAAAGGCGTCCGTACCGCGTTCTTCGATCATGGGGCCCTGATGAACCAATGGGATCGCAGGGACATCCGTTTTATCAGGTGGCGCTGCTCGAAGAAATGCGACTATGTGATCACGCTGACCGAAGAGAGCAGAAAGGATTACAGGGAGCGTTTTCATTTGCCGGACCGGAAGGTAAAATGCATTTATAACTGGATCGACGATACCCTTCCGGCATCGGAGAAATACGACGACAGATCGAAGCGGATCTTAAGCGCCGGGCGTTTCACCTACGAAAAAGGCTTTGACCATCTGGTGAAGATCTTTGCTCCGGCGGCGAAGAAGCATCCCGACTGGCATCTCGACATTTTCGGCGACGGAGAGGAACGGGGCAAAATAGAAGGCCTGATCCGTGAGTACGGAATGGAAGACAATATCCATCTGAAGGGCATGGTGTCGGACCTTTACGCACGCTACGGGGAATATGCCATGTACGTGCTGCCGTCCTACCGCGAGGGCATGCCGCTCGTTCTTTTAGAGGCAAAATACAACCGGCTCCCGATCATAAGCTTCGACGTCCGGACCGGACCGAAGGAGATCGTGACCGACGGAGTTGACGGCATTCTGATCGAGCCCTGTGATACGGAAAAAATGACCGCGGCCATTTTAAAGCTGATGGAAGATCCGGAACTCAGGATCAGCATGTCGGAACATTCGCAGGACAATACTGACAGATTTTCAAGGACCCGCATCCGGGAACAGTGGATCGGGCTCATAGAGGAGGAAACAAAATGATATTCG
>Ga0310690_10003663_pt1 | contig 22772 bp, 18 predicted proteins | sample AusTroGonzalo_MG_2_FD_207661 | JGI IMG/M metagenome (GOLD analysis project Ga0310690, IMG submission 207661) | Bovine rumen microbial communities from tropical cattle in Woodstock, Queensland, Australia - Gonzalo_04 (v2) (version 2) | ecosystem: Host-associated > Mammals > Digestive system >... | reverse complement strand
ATGAAGGCACGTATCTCCCTTATCAACCCCCTTGCGGAGGTGCTTGCGGAGAATGTCTTTATCACGAAAGAGAACGTGGCGTCCCTGCCCGTATGGGACTCGGACGTCATCGTGGATGCGATAGACGACGTAGCGGCAAAGGTAGCTCTAATTTGCGAAGCGAAAAAGCGCGGTGTTCCCATCATAAGCTCGATGGGGGCGGCGAACCGCCGTGATCCAATGGCGTTTAAGGTGGCGGATATTTCCGAAACGCACACTTGCCCCCTCGCGAAGAAAATGCGCAAAGAACTTGTTGATCGTGGCATTACCGAGGGCGTAAAAGTGGTGTTCTCCACCGAGAAACCCGTCTCCTTCGGAGGTGCGCTCGGCTCGAATGCATTTGTTCCGCCTGCAGCAGGGCTCACCATTGCCTCGGAAGTGGTGCGTTTTTTGACGGAGAAATAAGCGTTCGTTCATTTTTCCGTAAAGCATTGACTTGTCATTCTTTACGGCTTATAATAAATAATACTATGGATTACACAAAGTATTTAAATCATAAAATCGTGGATTTAAAGCCTTCCGGGATCAGGAAGTATTTCGACATTGCGGCTACGATGCCGGACTGTATTTCTCTCGGCGTCGGCGAGCCGAATTTCGTCACTCCGAAGGAAGGCATCGACGGTGGCGTGCGTTCGCTGCTTTCCGGGCATACCCATTACACCTCCAATGGCGGTATCATGGAGCTCCGAGAGCTCATGAGCTACTACATTCATAAGAAATACGCTTTGGAGTATGATCCTTCTTGTGAGATCCTTCCCACCATCGGTGTTTCCGAAGCGGTGGATATCACGATGCGCGCCCTTCTTAATCCGGGCGACGAAGTCTTGGTGTCTGATCCGTGCTATGTGTCCTATTATCCTGCCGTTACGATGGCGGGCGGCGTGCCTGTCGTGGTGGAGACCAGACAGGAGACGAACTTTATCTTGACCCCCGAAGCATTGGAGAAAGCCATCACCCCTAAGACGAAGGTACTTTTGATGTGTTACCCCAATAACCCGACGGGTGCTATCATGACGCGTGAAGAGCTCGAAGCCATCGTTCCCGTTATCAAGAAACACGACCTTATCGTGGTGACGGACGAAGTGTATTCCGAGCTGACGTATGGTGGCGTGAAGCATACGTCCATCGCTGCGCTTCCCGGCATGAAAGAGCGTACGATCCTACTCAGCGGGTTTAGTAAGAGTTTCGCTATGACCGGCTGGCGTCTCGGATATCTTGCCGCACCGAAGGAGATCTACCAACAGGTGTATAAGATCCACCAGTTCGCTATCATGTGCGTGCCGACCATGGCGCAAGAAGCATTGATCGCGCTCTTAAAGCACGGCTTCGAGACCGACTTCGACTTCGTGGAAGAGATGCGTCTGGAGTATGATCGTAAGCGCAAATATCTCTATAAAACGCTCGTGGATATGGGACTTGACTGCTTCGAACCGAAGGGTGCATTCTATATCTTCCCGCAGGTCAGCCATCTCGGCGTGAACGACGAGGAATTTGTGGAGCGTCTTCTTTTTGAGAAGAAGGTCGCCGTCGTCCCGAGCAGTGCGTTCAGCGAGACCGATCGCGGACACGTGCGCATCAGTTATGCTTATAGCATGGAGCGTTTGGAACGTGCGATGGAGAGAATGGAAGGATTTGTCGCAGAACTGAAAAAAGGTCTGTGAATCCCTTGTTTTTTCTGAAAAAAAAGAATATAATAGTTTTTGTACCGATGCTAATGTGGCTCAGCTGGTAGAGCAGTTCACTCGTAATGAACAGGTCGCCGGTTCGAATCCGGCCATTAGCTCCAAAAAAGCACTCGATAATGAGTGCTTTTTTTTAGAGCTATATCAAATTTGCTTGCGGACTTGATTATAATATGAGCGAAAGGTGTTATAAAAGTATCCCACGAATTATTTCGCAAGCGATTGCTCCGTCTATTGCCTTGGAGAAGACGAGGGAGCGTGACGATCATCGAAACGAACAAGGGAGCAATTCATGATCACGATATCGAATGCAGACATCGGAATGGTATACGAACTCATACGCAGCCGAAGGAGAACGCTGAGTGTGCGGATCAAAGATGGAAAGCTCGTAGTCTCGGCGCCTCTTCACACGAGTGAAGCGGAGATCGAAAGGTTTCTCTTGAAACATAAGCGCTGGATCGCCATTCATTTAGCGAAGGAAACCGCACGGCAGGAAATGACAACCAATGCCCCGAAGCTCACGGCAACGGAGCTCAGCACACTCACGAGGCAAGCCGCGGAAGTGATCCCCGCGCGTGTTCGATACTATGCGCCCATCGTCGGCGTGACCTACGGCAAGGTCACCATTCGCTTGCAGAAGTCGCGGTGGGGGAGTTGCAGTACGAAAGGAAATCTCAGCTTTAATTGCCTTCTGATGCTTGCGCCTTCCGAGGTCTTAGACAGCATCGTGGTGCACGAGCTCTGTCACAGGAAGCAAATGAATCATTCCGCCCGTTTTTATTCGGAAGTGCTATGCGTTTATCCCGATTATTACAAGCACAGGAAATGGTTAAAAGAGAATGGCGCCCTTCTGATGGGGAGGGTCGATCGATAACAAAAAAGCCGTCGAAACGAGGATGCTTCGGTGGCTTTTACGTTTTCATTGTTTTATTTTTCCTTATAGTAGAGCATGCAGTGGCAGAATCCTTCGTAATTCGGGTCGGCGATCTGCTCGCGAAATTCTTTGCACATACACTTGGTGTCTTCCGTGCGTTCACGGCGACAAGGACAGTATCCGCCCGACTGTTTCAGCCCTTCTTTGACGATATCTACGATCTCTTGATTCTCATTGTATCTGATTTTCATTCTTTCACCGCCTCCGTTTATATATAGTATACCACACCGCGGGAAGAAAACAAGCACAACAAAGTGCGTGCGTTAATATACTGAAAATAGAGAGGGCATCGTACATACTTCGGTATGTCACGGAAGAAGACGTCTTTCGTGCATAAGGAGACAAATTATGTTTGGATGTTGTAATGATCTTTATTCCTCTTCTTGTCGGTGCAATTGGTGTAACAGAAATAATGGCTGCTGTGGAAGCGCGACGCCGATGCCGATCCCTGCTCCCGTTTTCCCGCCTCTTCCGACCCCTACGCCGAATCCTCCCACTGTTCTTCGCGGACTGGAAGCAACTCTGACTGCCGGTAGTGGGGGCACCGTCGCAAACGGATTCCCGATCCCCTTTAATAACCTCGTGTCCAATAATGTACTCGGTGCAAGCTTTGTCACCGGGGCGATCACCCTTACACGCCCCGGAACCTATCTCGTAAATTGGTGGGTAGCCACAGAGATTGATGGGACTGATGCGGAAAAGGAAGGTCAGAACGAAATTGCCGGCGCTGAGTCGCAAGTGTCTTTTTCCGCCGCTTTGAACGGGAATATCGTTTCGGGATCGTATGCGCCTTGCGGAACAGGACAAGTGAGCGGTAGCACCTTCGTTACCGTTCAAAAAGTACCCGCAACATTGCAGATCGTGAATAGCTCGGGGGAGAACGTACTCCTTGCGGAGACTACGGTGCAAGCGGGAGTGACCGTCACGCAACTGGCATAAGTGAGCACTATGCCGCCCCAAAGAATAAATTATTCTTCGGGGATCTCGGATCGAAGAAACGGAGAGGTGTTTTGTCCAAAATCTAAAACAAATTGCGAAAATGCTCTAGAACAAGTGATGGCGGAGAGTGGTATGGAAACGAGCGCGCTATGAAGAAACGGACAGGAGCATACTTGTCGTATGTAACTGTCCGTTGATAAATTCGTTAGCGAAATATATGCGCCGTCACTTTCTATAGGTGGCGGGGGAGAAGAGAACGATCAAGGGAAATATCTCAAGCCTTCCGAAGAGCATCTCAAGGGACAATATCACCTTGGAGAAATAGGAATACCCGCTGAAGTTCGCGGCGGGACCCACGAGGTTAAAGCCGGGTCCTATGTTGCTGATACAGGAAACGGATGCGGAGAAATTGGTCTCAAAGTCACCGAAATTTTCGATGGAGATCAAGAGCCCGCACAGGATGAAGATGGCCACCCAAGTCACGAAATAAATGCGGACGTTGGTGATGGTCTGTTGATTGACGGGGTCGCCTTCGAGTTTGATGGTGACGATCTCGCGCGGGTGCACCATGCGGCGAATATCCGCAGCGGTGGACTTGGTGAGAATGATGAAACGAGACATCTTGATACCGCCCGCCGTACTCCCCGCCATACCACCGACGAGCATAAGGAAGAGGAAGATCACCTTTGAGAGGGTGGGCCAGCTGTTGTAGTCGATGGACGAGAATCCCGTCGTCGAGCTGAGTGACAGTACTTGGAAGGAAGAATAACGAAGCGCTGTGCCGAAACTGTTTTTGAATGCTTCGACGGACGTCATGAGGTTTAGCGCCACGACGATGATCGCGGCGACGACCATGATGAAGAAGCTGAATGCTTCCTCGTTCTTCAGTGCCTTCCATACGTGCCCCGTTAAGATAAGGAAATATAAGTTAAAGTTTATGGAGAATATCAACATAAACACTGTGATAACCATCTCGAGGTAGAGGCTTTTATAGGCTCCGATACTCTCATTTCTCACGCTAAAGCCGCCTGTGCCGGCATTGGCGAAGGCTGTGGTTACGCTGTCGAATACAGGCATTTTGCCCGCGATAAGGAAGACCATTTCAAGGAGCGTGAGTCCGATATATATAGCGTATAATATGCGTGCTGTGTTGCCCATCTTGGAAGTAAGCTTGCCCACGTTTGGGCCGGTGGCTTCCGCGCGAAAAGCATGCATGATGCCGTTATTATTCTTGGGCAATATGGCGAGCACGAACACCAAAACACCCATGCCGCCTATCCAGTTGGTGAAGCTGCGCCAAAAGAGAACGCTTCGAGGTAAAGGCTCTACTTCTGCAAGAATAGAAGCACCGGTGGTGGTGAAACCGGAGATGGTCTCGAAGAGGGCATCGAGGTAATGGGGGATCGATTTGGTGATCACGTAGGGCAGAGCGCCCACAAGCGACATAAGGAGCCAAGCAAAAGCAACGATGACAAAACCCTCTTTTGCGTAGATATTCGTTTCTTCTTCGCGCGTGCGTATAAAAAAAGTAGGAGCCGCCAGAACGAGTAGAATGAGGGCGGGGATCAGAAAACCCCAATACGTCGTTTCATTATAAATGGCGGCGACGATCATGGGCAGGAGAAGCATTACGGCTTCCGCGATTAAAACTTTTCCGAGGACTTTTACAACGGTTTTCCAGTTCATAAGATCCTGAGAATTTGATTCAATTCCGTCACTTGTTTTACGCCTGTGACGACGAGCACTTTGTCATGTTCTTGCAGGGCAGTGTCGCCCGAAGGAAGGATGAAGTCTCCATTGCGAACGACGCCGCAAAGCAATACGTTGTTTTTAAGTTTCAATGCCTTGAGGGGGACGTTGAGTCCCTTGAAATCGCTCTCAACGGTAAACTCGATGGCTTCTGCTCTATCATGGATGCGGTAGAGAGCGTTGATGCCGACTCCGTCTTCCACTTGGTGCGCGCGCACGAAACGGACGAGGAGGTCCGAGATGACTTCATGCGGTGAAACGACGGTGTCTAAGCCGAGCTTTTTGACCATTTTACCAAGCGGCTGTGAGAGGATCTTGGGTATGACTTTATTCTTTCCGAAAGAGGTGGCGTACAAGGCAATGACGGCATTCTCTTCATCTACGGTGGTAAGAGCGATAAATGCATCTGCGTCGCGTATGCCTTCCTCCTCCAATACGGAGGTATCCGTGCCGTCCGCACATATCACGGTGGCGCGCGTCAGTTCTTCGTCAAGTTCGCGACAACGGTCCTTGTCGATCTCGATGATCTTGACGTTTACACCTTTATCCAAAAGCTCTTTCGCAAGATAATAGGTGATCCTGCCTCCACCGACGATAAGCACGGATTTTGCGCGTTGTTTGAACATTTTCGCTTTTTTGGAAAAATCCAGAAGTTCTTTCTCTTCCGCGGCGATATGGATATAATCTCCTGCTTCTACGACGAAGTCCCCCTTGGGGATGAATACTTTATTCCCGCGCGAGACCACTGCGATGAGCAGCTTCCCATCCGCTTTTTTGGAAATATCCATCACGCTGTTGCCCGCGATGGGGCTGTCTTCGCTCACGCGAACTTCCGTAAGTGTAACTTTGCCGTTAGCAAAGGTATCTGCAGAGATGGCGGAAGGGAACTTCAATATCTGCGCGATCTCCATCGCCGTTCGGTAATCCGGATTGAACATCATGTCCACGCCCAATTCGTCCTTCAAGTTGCCGAGGGAATTGAAATACTTCGGATCTCTAACCCTTGCTACGGTGTGCTTTGCTCCCATCTTCTTCGCGAGGACGGCGGAAAGAATGTTCAGTTCGTCGCGTAATGTGCAGGCGAAGAAACAGTCTGCTTTCTGCACTTCGGCATCCGCAAGAATGTTTCTGTCCAAACAGCTGCCCACCACGCCTTTTACGTCGCTGCGGGTGACGATGGATTCCACCGTATCGAAGTTTTCGTCGACAACGGTGACGTCGTGTTTCTCGTTTAATAGCCGAAGCGCGAGAGCGCTACCGGTCATGCCTATACCTACGATAACAACTTTCATACCCGATATATTACTACTTTTCCCGTCTCGCTGTCAAATTAAGTGGCACGGATTCTTTTTTTTAACAACTTGGGCTTCTTCTTGTTCTTTATTCTTTATGCGCTTTATGCGCTCGCGCAAGGATCGCTCTTTTGCAAAAGGATAGGTCAATGATTATTTTATAAATAATCTTCCGAAAAATACGCAAAAAAGTTTGACAAGCCCGAATGGGGAGTGCTACGATATCAGTACAACTGAATATTTTATCTAAAGGCTGTGACGAAGACAGTCTCCTACGTAGTATCTTTCAGAGAGTCGGTGGTTGGTGCGAACCGATAGAAGCGTCCGAGACCATCACTTCCGAGCCGAGGCCCGAAATCCTTGCCGTAACGTCAGCGGCAGTAAAAAGGGAGAGTAGGCGTTCTCCGTGACGCTGCGTGAATGCTAAGGGATTGACTGATTCCGAGAATGAGTGGCGAAGTTTATTCGCAATTTGAGTGGTACCGCGGGCACATTACCCGTCTCAAAGCTGACTATGTTTTGAGGCGGGTTTTATTTTTACCCCGCTTCCGAAATGTCCGATCAGTCGGAAGGGAGCGGTGCCCATGTGCATGACGTCGCTATATAAACTGTGCCAAAAGGCAGATGCGCAAATAAGAAAAGGAGATGTACGTATGACGACATCCACGAATGCAAGGCTCTCGGAGATCGCAGAGCGCATCAAGGAACTTAGAGAAATATTCGGCTATTCCGAGGAGGAGATGGCGGAGAAGACAGAGGTGACCATTGCGGAGTACTCCATGTACGAGCAGGGTCAGTTGGACTTTCCTTTCACCTTCTTACATAAATGTGCGTTGGCTTTTAATATTTCCATCACCGATCTGATGGAAGGAAGGAGCGCACACCTTTCCTCTTACACCGTTACGAGAAAGGGGCAGGGTATGGAGACGGCGAAGGAGCCCGGTATCGAGATACAGAATATGGCGCCCCTCTTTCGCAAGAAGATCGCGGAGCCTTATTACGTTCGTTATGACTACGATCCGGCGCAGCAGGATCAGCCTATTCACCTTACTAAGCACTCCGGTCAGGAATTCGACTTCGTGATGAGCGGCAAGCTGAAGGTGCAGATAGGCGATAATATCGAGTATCTCGAAGAAGGCGATAGCATTTATTACAATAGCTCCACTCCCCACGGCATGATCGCCGTCGGCGGGAAGGAGTGTTTATTCATCGCGGTGGTACTGCCCGGTGCGGATGAAGAGGAGACGGTGCTTCGTGATACCTTGATCCCGCAGCGTTCCGCTTCGATGCCTCTTATCAGTGAGGATTTCATTTCGGTGAAAGAGGATGAGAGGGGGTGCGCCGTATCCATCGATTTCCATAATGACGACAAGTTCAACTTTGCCTTCGACGTGGTGGACGCTTTGGCGAAGCGTGAGCCGGACAAGCTTGCGATGCTTCACGTCTCGAAAGATAAAGTGGAGCGCAGGCTTACTTTCCTCGATATGAAGAAGAATTCCGCGCGTGCGGCGAATTATTTCAAGTCACTCGGCATTCAGAAGGGAGACAGGGTCATGCTCGTCTTGAAAAGGCATTATCAGTTTTGGTATGCTATCCTCGGCTTGCATAAGCTCGGCGCCATCGCGATCCCCGCTACCTGCCAGTTGCAAGCGCACGACTTCGAGTACCGTTTCAATGCGGCGGGGGTGAAAGCCATCGTTTGTACTGCGGACGGAAACGTGGCGGAGCAGGTGGATATCGCAGAAAAGTCTTGCCCCGATCTTAAGATCAAGATGCTTGTTGGGAGAAAGCGCGAGGGTTGGCATGACTTCGATGAGGAGTACTCTCTGTTTAGTACGCATTATGCTCGTGCGAAGGACGCTCCCTGCGGCGACGACCTGATGCTTATGTTCTTCACGTCGGGCACGACGGGCTACCCGAAGATAGCCGCACACACTTATAAATATCCGCTTGGTCACTATGTGACTGCGAAGTATTGGCACGGAGCTTCTTCGGACGGACTGCATTTCACTATTTCCGACACCGGTTGGGGCAAGGCGCTATGGGGCAAGCTCTACGGACAATGGCTCGCCGAGAGTGCGGTCTTTACTTATGATTTCGATCGTTTCGATGCTGCCGACATCCTTCCGATGTTCGCCAAGTATCACATTACGACTTTCTGTGCACCGCCTACCATGCTTCGCATGATGATCAAGCAAGATCTGTCGAAATATGATTTCTCTTCCGTGAAACATATGACTACGGCAGGTGAAGCCTTGAACCCCGAGGTGTATTATCAGTTTGAGAAGGCGACGGGTCTGCAAACGCACGAAGGATTCGGACAGACCGAGCTCACTTTGATGATCGGCAACCTTATCGGTGCCTCGCATAAAGTCGGTTCGATGGGCAAGCCTGTCCCGGGCTACGACGTATCTATCCTCGATCCCGATGGGAATCCCGTTCCCGACGGTGAAACGGGTGAGATCGTCGTCAAGGTATCCGAGCGTGTGCCGAGGGGCTTGTTCAAAGGCTATTATCTCAATGAAGAGAAGACCAAAGAAGTATTGCACGACGGCTACTATCACACGGGCGATACCGCTTGGAGAGACGAGGACGGCTTCTATTGGTACGTAGGCAGAGTGGACGACGTCATCAAGTCCTCCGGTTACCGCATCGGGCCCTTTGAGATCGAGAGCGTCATTATGGAGCTTCCGTACGTCGTGGAATGCGGTGTGTCGGCAGAGCCGGACGAGGTCAGAGGGCAGGTCGTGAAAGCAAGCATCGTGCTAACGAAAGGGACGGAGCCGACTGAAGACCTTAAAAAGGAAATACAGGAGTACGTGAAGAAGAACACCGCTCCGTATAAATACCCGAGGATCGTCGTCTTCCGCGATGAACTTCCGAAGACGATCAGCGGAAAAATACAAAGAAATAAACTATAATTAAGGTGGAGTACAATGGAAAGACTGGACATAGACGGTAAGATCAAGGAAATGGCGGCGCGTATCCGCGAGCTCAGAGAGATCGAGGGCTTGTCTGTGGAAGAGATGGCGGAGAAGACCGGCGTATCTTCCGAGGAATACGCGAAGTGCGAGAAAGGTGAAAGCGACCTCAATTTCACTTTCATCTATCGTTGCGCAAAGGCGTTCGGAGTCAACGTAACGGATATCATCGAGGGGTATTCTCCGATGTTGAATTCTTATACGGTGACGAGAATCGGCGCGGGGCAGAAGATCGCGCAGGCACACGGCATGACTTACTACAACCTTGCGTACGCTTTCCAGAACCGCATCGCGGAGCCTCTCTTTGTTAGGAGCATCTATGACGAAAATGCGCAGAATCGCCCCATCGAGCTTACTTCGCACGTCGGGCAGGAATGCGACGTTGTGATAGAGGGCGCTTTGATGGTGCAGGTCGGCAGTCACACGGAAGTGTTGCATGCCGGTGACAGCATTTATTACGACAGCGGTACGCCGCATGGCATGATCGCGGTGGAAGGGAAAGATTGCACGTTCTACGCCATCGTTCTAAATCCTACCGGTGAGCCAATTCCCGAGCTCACGCCCGTAAAGGCGATCCAAGACGGTGCGGTCAAGAGTAAGGATGACAGAGAGCGCGCGTACAAGAAGTTCATCGATACCGTCGAAGACGAGCACGGCACTCCCATCTCCATTAAGTTCAAGAATGAAGACAAGTTCAACTTTGCTTTCGATATCGTGGACGCTGTGGCGGAGCGTGAACCGAATAAACTGTGTATGCTCCACGTGTCCAAGGATCTCACGGAGCGCAGGTTCACCTTCCTTGATATGAAGAAAGCTTCCAACCGTTGCGCCAACTATTTCAAATCTCTCGGCATCAAGAAGGGCGACAGAGTGCTTCTCGTCCTCAAGCGTCACTATCAATTCTGGTTCGCTATGCTGGGTCTTAATAAGCTCGGCGCCATCGCCATTCCCGCTACCAATCAGCTCCTCGAGCATGACTTCGAGTATCGTTTCAATGCAGCAGGCGTCACGGCGGTCATCTGCACCGCTGATGGTGACACCGCTAACCAAGTGGATCTCGCACTGCCGAAGTGTCCCACCGTCAAACATAAACTCGTCGTAAACGGCACGAGAGAAGGATGGAGAAGTTTCGACGAAGAGTATCCCCTTTATAGCACGCATTTCAAACGCACGGCGGATTCTCCCTGTGGCAAAGATACGATGATCATGTATTTCACGTCGGGCACTTCCGGATATCCGAAGATCGCGGTGCATAACTACAAGTACGCGCTCGGGCATTTCCATACTGCTAAGTATTGGCATAACGTGGATCCCGACGGGCTCCACCTCACCATCTCCGACACCGGTTGGGCGAAGGCGATGTGGGGAAAGCTCTACGGACAATGGCTCTGTGAAGCGGCGACTTTCGTGTATGACTTCGACCGTTTCGACGCAGCTACCATCCTACCGATGTTCGCGAAGTATCATATCACTACTTTCTGTGCGCCGCCCACCATGCTTCGTATGATGATCAAACAGGATATATCGAAGTATGATTTTTCTTCCGTGAAACATATGACCACGGCGGGAGAAGCCTTGAATCCCGAAGTATATCGTCAATTCGAGACTCTGACCGGGCTTCAGATTCTCGAAGGATTCGGACAGTCCGAAAGCACGATGATCATCGGAAACCTTGTCGGCGCACCGCATAAGATCGGGTCGATGGGAAAACCGGCTCCCATCTACGACGTATCGCTTATGGATGCGGACGGTAAGATCGTCGCGGACGGTGAGACGGGTGAGATCGTCATCAATATCGCGAACGGCGCTCCCTGCGGACTCTTCACAGAGTACTATCACGATGAAGCGAAGACGAAAGAAGTACGTTACGACGGCTATTATCACACGGGTGACCTCGCTTGGCGTGACGAAGACGGCTTCTATTGGTACGTGGGCAGAGCGGACGACGTTATCAAATCTTCCGGCTACCGCATCGGCCCCTTCGAGATCGAGAGCGTTATTATGGAACTGCCGTACGTTTTGGAATGTGGCGTGTCCGCCGTTCCCGACGACGTGAGAGGGCAGATCGTGAAGGCAAGTATAGTCCTCACCAAAGGCACCGTTCCTTCCGACGATCTCGTGAAAGAGATCCAGAACTACGTCAAGCAGCACACCGCGCCGTATAAATACCCGAGAGTGGTCGTCTTCCGCGATGAACTCCCCAAAACGGTCAGCGGAAAGATTCAAAGGAATAAGCTGTAATTAAGCGCGCGCGTTTGACAAATACGCGCGAGAAAAGGTATAATTATAAATTATCCGTTCACGCCGCATCTTCGGCGAGGACGAGTGAATAAGGATGCGGAAATGAGTAAGCGAGTTACGATGATATTGGGTCACTACGGAAGCGGAAAAACGAATATCGCCGTAAACCTCGCGCTCGAGCTGCGCAAAGTGCATGACAGAGTGGCGATAGCCGATCTCGACATCGTGAATCCGTACTTCCGCACGAAGGATAGTTTGGACGTGATCCGCGAGGCAGATATACGCCTTATCGTGTCGGAATACGCGAATACGAATCTCGATATACCCGCGCTTCCGCAAGATATGTACGCGGTAACGGATGATAAAGGTTTGACCTGCGTGCTCGATATCGGCGGCGACGATCGCGGTGCGCTCGTACTTGGCAGACTTCGCCCCGAACTCATGCGGGAGAATGACTACGAGATGCTTCTTGTGATCAATAAGTATCGTCCGTTGACGGCGACACCCGACTTGACCATTGAAGTTATGGGGGAGATCGAGGCGGCGGCAAATATGCGCTTTACGGGGATCGTGAATAATTCGAACCTCGGAGCGGAGACGACGGCAAGGACAGTATTGGATTCCGTAACGTATGCCGAAGAAGTGTCGAAGCGTACGAGACTTCCCATCGTGCTGACGACGGTGAAGGCAGAGATAGCAAAGGAACTGGAAGGGAAAGTGGAGAATTTATTCCCGCTGAACTTACAGAAAAACTTTATTGAGAGTAAAATTTGAAAAAAGGAGATATAGCTTATGGCGAAATTGACTTTCAGGACTGACAACTGTAAAGGCTGCGGGCTGTGTGTGGACGTATGTCCGAAAAAGGTACTGCAACTGGCGCAGGACAAGATCAACAAGAGAGGGCACCATCCCGTGGAGGCGGCGCGTCCCGATGATTGTATCGGTTGCGGATCCTGCGCGATAATGTGTCCCGATTTCATCATAAAAGTAGAGAGGTAAAACTATGGCTGATAAGGTATTGATGAAAGGTAATGAGGCGATCGCCGAAGCTGCCATCAAGGCGGGGTGTCGGCATTATTTCGGCTATCCCATCACGCCGCAGACCGAAGTAGCGGCGTATATGGCGAAGAGAATGCCGAAGATCGGCGGGACCTTCCTCCAGGCGGAGAGTGAGATCGCGGCGATCAATATGGTGTACGGTGTGGCGAGTGCGGGTCTACGCGTTATGACCTCGTCTTCCAGCCCGGGCATCTCTCTGAAAGGTGAAGGCATCAGTTATCTCGCAGGTGCGGATCTTCCCGCTCTCGTGGTGAACGTGCAACGTGGCGGTCCGGGTCTTGGCGGTATCCAGCCTAGCCAGTCCGATTATTTCCAAGCGACGCGCGGCGGCGGCCACGGCGATTATCACATGATCGTTCTTGCTCCTTGCTCCGTACAGGAGATGGCGGAACTCACCGTGAAAGGTTTCGAGCTCGCGGACAAGTACAGAATGACCTCTATGATCCTCGCGGATGGTACGATGGGGCAGATGATGGAGCCTGTGTCTCTTGACTTCGACGTAGCTCCTGCGCCTGAAAAACCGTGGGCAACCACCGGTACAGGGCTTGTTCGTAAGCACAATATCGTGAATTCGCTCTCCCTCGTTCCCGAACAACTCGAGAAATTGAATATCGCGAGATTCGAGCGTTACGCTCTCGTGAAAGAGAATGAGACGATGTACGAAGAGTACATGATGGACGATGCGGAGATCGCCATTGCGGCGTTCGGTATCGCGGCAAGAGTGTCTAAGAACGCAGTCAAAGAAGCACGTAAGCAGGGCATCAAGGTCGGTCTTATCCGTCCGATCACGCTGTGGCCCTTCCCCGACGCTCCCTTTAAGAAGGCGGCGACTCACGTCAAGGAAATCATCTCTGTCGAACTTTCGATGGGACAGATGATCGAGGATGTGCGCCTCGCTTCCGAATGCAAGGTGAAAGTGTCGCTCTGTAACCGCGTGGGCGGTATGATCCCCTCTCCTGAGCAAGTGCTCGAAGCGGTGAAGAAAGCAAATTCGAACGGAGGTAACTAAGATGATAGTATACGATAAACCCCATGCACTGTTGGATGTGCCTCTTCATTATTGCCCCGGCTGTACGCACGGTATTGTGCATAAGCTCGTGGCGGAAGTTATAGACGAACTCGGTATCGAGGGCAAGACCATCGGTATCGCGCCTGTCGGTTGCTCGGTTATGGCATACGATTATTTCGCTTGCGATATGATCGAAGCGGCGCACGGCAGAGCCCCTGCAGTAGCTACCGGCGTCAAGAGAGCGGATCCCTCCAAAGTCGTCTTTACCTATCAAGGCGACGGCGACCTCGCTTCCATCGGTATGGCGGAGACGGTGCACGCCGCGGCAAGAAACGAGAATATTACCGTGATCTTCATCAATAACGCCATTTACGGTATGACGGGCGGACAAATGGCGCCGACCTCTCTCGTGGGACAGGTCACGCAGACTTCTCCGTACGGCAGAGATCCGAAGCTTTGCGGTTATCCCATTAAAGTGTGCGAGCTCCTTTCCGAGCTGGAAGGTCCGGAATACTTGGAGCGTGTGACGGTGAATAGCATTCCGCACATTCGCGCCGCGAAGAAAGCCATCAAGAAGGCATTCCAAAATCAGATCGACGGCAAGGGATTCTCTCTCATCGAAGTGGTGTCCTCCTGCCCGACGAACTGGGGCATGACGCCGCAGAATGCATTGAAGTGGATCGAAGAGAAGATGCTTCCGTATTATCCGCTCGGCGTGTATAAAGACAGAAGTGCGAACACGGAGGTACAAAAGTAATGAGTACGAGACAGTTTCTTTTTTCCGGATTCGGTGGACAGGGCATCCTTTTCGCCGGCAAATTTATGGCATATAAAGGACTCATTGAGGATAAACAGGTCAGCTGGCTTCCGTCTTATGGCCCCGAGATGCGTGGCGGTACGGCGAGTTGCGGCGTGATCATCAGTGATGAACCTGTCGGTTCGCCTATCGTGAATACCCCCGACGTCCTCGTAGCGATGAACCTTCCTTCTCTCGACCGTTTCGAGAAGCAGGTCGCGCCCGGCGGCTATATTTTCCTTGACTCTTCTTTGATCGAGAGGAAAGTGGAGCGTACGGACGTCACCGTTTTCGAGATTCCCGCTACCAAACTCGCGGGTGAGAACGGATTCCCCACGCTTGCGAATATGATCATCGTCGGCAAGATTTTGAAAGAGCTCGGCGAATACAGTGACGATAGCCTGAAAGCTGCGCTTGCGAAGGTTATCAGTACAAAACACGCAGATATGATGGAAGTGAACCGCAAGGCGATCGACCTCGGCGCTAATTTATAAGGAGGCTTATTATGGAGATCAAGTTTATCAAGAACCAACAACCGAAGCAGATGCCCCCGGAGGAGACCCTCGGCTTCGGCAAGTATTTCACCGATCATATGTTTATCATGGACTATACGCCCGACAAGGGTTGGCACGACGCCCGTATCGTCCCGTTTGAGAATCTCTCCATTCATCCCGCTTGTACGGCGCTCCATTACGGTTCCGAGATCTTCGAGGGGCTTAAAGCGTATCGTCGTGCGGACGGCGAAGTACAGCTCTTCCGTCCTATTGAGAACATTCGCAGAATGAATAATTCCGCGGAAAGGCTCTGCTTGCCGCAGATCCCCGAAGATATGGCGATGGAGGTGCTCCTCGCATTTGTGAAGTGCGAGAAGGATTGGACGCCGCATAAAAAGGGCACTTCTCTCTATCTCCGTCCCTTTATGTTCGGTAACGACGAATCCCTTGGCGTTCACGCCGTGAAGCATGCGACCTTCGTAATTATCGCTTCCCCTGTGGGTAGCTATTACAAAGAGGGTATCAACCCCGTCAAGATCATGATCGAAGCGGACGACGTCCGTGCAGTCAGAGGCGGTACCGGTTATGCGAAGTGCGGCGGTAACTATGCGGCTTCCAACCGTGCCGGCAAGAAGGCGGAAGAGAAGGGTTACGCGCAGGTGTTATGGCTCGACGGTGTTGAGAGAAAATACATCGAAGAAGTGGGCGCGATGAACGTAATGTTCAAGATCGCGGGTAAGGTGGTCACCCCGATGCTCTCGGGCTCCATTCTCCCCGGCATCACGAGGAAAAGCTGTATCGAAGTGTTGAAGAAGGCGGGTTGCACCGTGGAAGAGAGACTTCTCTCGGTGGAGGAGCTCGGCGAAGCACTCAAGAACGGCACCCTTGAAGAGGCATGGGGTTGCGGCACGGCGGCGGTCGTGTCTCCCATCGGCGAGCTCTGCTATAAGGACGTGAAATATACCATCAACGAGGGTAAGATCGGTCCTGTCACGCAAAAATTGTACGATACCTTGACCGGTATCCAATGGGGTGAGATCGAAGATACGTTCGGTTGGACCACCATTGTTAAATAAATAAGGCTGTTTGCCTAAGAAAAAAGGAGTAAAGTATGAACAAGATTAAGGTAGCTGTTAGGCTTTGTGAGAAAGAAAATGATTTAACTTTCAAAGAGAAATTTGAAATAGCCCGTCAGCTTGAGAAGCTATGCGTGGACGCTATCGAGTTCCCCGAACTATCGGAGAGCAAAGAAGACACGCTACTTGTTCGTACTTGCGCTTCTTTCGTGAAGAATGCCACTCTATCCGTGGCTGTTTCCGATAAAAATGCTATTGCGGTCGCCGCAGACGCTCTTTCGGGAGCGAAGAATGCGGCGCTCCGCGTAGAACTCAGCACCTCTCCCGTTGGTATGGAGTATTTTCATCACAAGAAGGCGCCCAAGATGCTTGAATACATCACTTTGCTCGTTACGGAAGCGAAAAAAGCGGTGAAGACTGTGGAGTTCTGTGCACTCGACGCTACGCGTGCCGAGAAGGGATTCCTTCTGCAAGCGATAGGCGCGGCGGAGGCTGCCGGTGCGAGCACGATCTGTATTTCGGATGACGCGGGAGAGATGCTTCCCGATGAATTCGCACTCTTCGCAGAAGAATGCGCTAAGTCTGTCAAGGTGCCCTTGGGTGTCGCTTGTTCGGACAAGTCCGGATTTGCTCTCTCTTCTGCTATTCTTTCTGCTGTAAAAGGTGTGAAAGCCGTGCGTGCGGTCGTGGTAGGCGACGGGGTGAATCTCGAAGCGCTCAGCGAATGCGTGAAGAACAGCGGAAATCGTAACGGGATCGCGACGGGCATCACTTATACCGAGCTTCATCGCACGGTGAAGCAGATCACCCGTATCGTGACTGATACGACGGAGAAGAGCCCCATTGCGACGGCGCCTTCTCTCGAACAGACGAAGATCAGTCTCGATGATAAGGACGATATGGCGGCTGTCATCGACGCCACCAAGAAGATAGGCTATGATCTCTCTGACGAAGATAAAGTAAAAGTCTACGAAGAATTCCTGCGCGTTGCAGCGAAGAAGAGAGTCGGCGCGAAAGAACTTGACGCTATCGTCGCGAGCGTAGCGCTCCAAGTCCCCGCTACGTATAAGCTGGTCAGCTACGTCGTGAATAACGGAAATATTATTCAAGCTTCTGCGCAGATCACGCTCATGAAGAAGGATGAGACTTTGAAAGGCATCATGATGGGTGATGGTCCCATCGACGCTGCGTTCCTTTGTTTGGAGCAGATTATCGGCACGCATTATGAGCTCGACGACTTCGAGATCCAGTCTGTGACGGAAGGGAAAGAAGCGATGGGCTCCGCGCTTGTGAAACTCCGTAAAGACGGGAAGCTGTATTCCGGCAAGGGCATCTCCACCGACATCATCGGCGCATCTATTCGCGCTTATCTCAGCGCGGTAAACAAGATCGCCTACGAGGAGGAATGATATGAAACTTTCTTTCTCCACGAAAGGATGGCACGATTCCACCTTTGATGAGTTCTGTTCTTATGCCGTGGATCTCGGGTTCAATGGAATAGAGCTTCACAATATCCATAACCGTCTCTTTACAGAGAAAGACGGCGCGTTTCACGATTACACCGCGGCGGCAACACTTCGGAACCTCTATAACAAGAAATTGACCATTCCTTGCATCGACGCCATTGGCGACATCGCTTCCAAAGAAGAGGCGGCAGACGTCGTGACGGAGATCAAGAAATGCATTGAGATCGCGCGGAATCTCCGCATCCCGAATATCCGCGTTCGCGCGGAGGCGCACTCGGATGCAGAGCAAGCGAAAGTTAACGTGAAAGAACTATTGAAGGTGGTCATTCCTTTTGCGGAAGAAGCTAAAGTGACCATTCTCGTGGAGACGGCGGGTCTGTATACGGACAGCGCGGCGCTTCGCGATCTTTTGCAGAGCTTTGCTTGCGATTCTCTTGCCGCTTTGTGGAATCTTTCTGCGGCATATTTCGGCTCGGGGGAGCGTCCCGAAGTCGTTATCGAGAATCTCGGCGCATATGTAAAGCACGTTCATTTGAATGATGCGAAGAAGGTAGGCGATGAGAAGGTGTACTGCCTCCTCGGCGAAGGCGAGCTCCCTGTGAAGGAGATGATGCTCGCGCTTTCTTCCGTCAATTATGACGGATTCATTTCCCTTGTTTGGGCACCCGAATGGTGCGAAGAGCTCTCGGATATCGAGATCATTTTCGCGCAATTCGTGAGCTATATGAAGCAGTTCGGCGACGTGTCGAAAGGGGAACGCACTCTCTATTATAACAATGAGCATACCGGACGTTTCGTTTGGAAGAAGGAAGCGTTGATCGACGAGACTTTTCCTGCCGTTCTTGACCGTATGTGCGAGGAATTTCCCGATCAATACGCATTCAAATATACTACGCTCGATTATACGCGCACGTATACTGAGTTCCGTGCGGACGTAGATGAATTTGCCCGTACGTTGATCGCACTCGGTGTGAAGGCGGGTTCGCACGTCGCTGTGTGGGCGTCCAACGTTCCGCAGTGGTACATTTGTTTCTGGGCGACGGTGAAGATCGGCGCTGTGCTCGTCACGGTGAATACCGCATATAAAGTGCACGAGCTCGAGTATCTTTTGAAACAGTCCGATACCCATACCCTCGTTATGACCGAAGGGGGCAAGGACTCCCGCTACGGCGATATTGTCGCGGCTCTCTGCCCCGAGCTTGCGGATAAGAAGCCTTCCGATCCCTTGCACGCCAAGAGACTCCCGTTCCTTAGGAACGTCATAACGGTCGGCTACACGCAGAAAGGGTGCTTGACCTGGCAGGAAGCCTTAAAGCTTGCGGAGAAAGTCCCGCAGGAAGAAGTGCTTCGTATGGCTGCGGCTGTAGATAAACACGATGTCTGCAATATGCAGTATACGTCGGGTACGACTGGCTTCCCCAAGGGCGTTATGCTTACCCATTACAATATCGTGAATAACGGCAAGTCCATCGGCGATAGAATGGACCTCTCCACAGCGGACAGAATGATGGTGCAAGTCCCGATGTTCCACTGCTTCGGCATGGTGCTCGCGATGACGGCTACGATGACGCACGGCGGCACGCTTCTTCCTCTGCCGTATTTCTCACCCAAGCCCGCGCTTGCCTGCATCCATAACGAACACATCACCGCCTTCCACGGCGTGCCCACGATGTTCATCGCGCTTCTCGAGCATCCGGACTTCCCGAAGACCGACTTCTCGTATATGCGTACCGGAATAATGGCGGGTTCGCCCTGTCCTATTTCCGCGATGAAGGATGTCGTGAATAAGATGAATATGCGTGAGATCACCATCGTGTACGGACAGACCGAAGCCTCCCCCGGCTGTACGATGAGTTCCACCGACGATCCTTTAGAGGTCCGTGTCGGCACGGTCGGCAGGCCGCTTCCCGAGATAGAGTGCCGCATCGTGAATCCCGAGACGGGAGAGGATTGCCCCGACGAAGTGACGGGCGAATTCCTTGCGCGCGGCTACAACATTATGAAAGGCTATTACAAGATGCCCATTGCGACGGCTGCTGCCATCGATAAGGACGGTTGGCTCCATACGGGCGACCTTGCTTGTCGCACGAAAGACGGCAATTTCCGTATCACGGGCAGGCTGAAGGACATGATCATTCGCGGTGGTGAGAATATATACCCCAAGGAGATCGAGGAATTCATCTACACCCATCCGAAAGTCTCCGACGTGCAAGTCATAGGCGTGCCCGACGAGCAATACGGCGAGGAGATCATGGCGTGCATCATCCTGAAAGAAGGAGAGAGCATGACTGCGGATGAGATGAAGGCGTATATCGGCGCAAATATGGCGCGCCATAAGGTGCCGAAATATATCGACTTCGTGGACGCTTTCCCGATGAACGCCGCAGGTAAGATCTTGAAGTATAAGATGCGCGAGGACGCAGTGCAAAAGCTTGGACTGCAGAAAGCCAGCAAAATAGAAACGGCATAACTTGGTTCTGTAAATGCGGAATAAAGGTGTCGCTTCGCTCTGAATGATTATGCGATTATTGGGAGCGGAGCGGCTTTTTATTGAATAATGATACAATGGCGAAGAGCGATACGGACAAGCGCTCTTCGAAGATGTGGGTTTGCGCGTATTCTTTGTACGTGATGCCCGACGAGTGAGGTATTTAGCGAAACGGATGTGCCGCTATACGTTATCAAGCATATAATAAAGAAAATGGTGGATCTTACGATTGGGAAAACGAATAGAGTCCTCTTGAGGTATATATTGCCTCTCTTTTTGAGCGTCGTTTTTCAGCAGATCTATAATATCGCGGACAGCGTTGTAGCAGGTAAGTTTCTCGGAGAAGCGGCGCTCGCCGCCGTCGGGAATTCATATGAGATCACCCTCGTTCTTTTGGCGTTTGCTTTCGGATGTAATATGGGCGCGAGCATCGTTACCGCTAAGAACTACGGAGCAGGGAATTACACCGAGATGAAGAGCGCCATCAATACCTCCTTTATCGCCACGCTCGTCGTGACGGTGGCGCTGATGGGGGTGGGATTCCTTACGGCAAAGCCCCTTTTGCAGGTGCTGAATACCCCCGCGGAGATCCTCGGCGACAGCCTATCGTACCTGTACATTTACCTTGCGGGGCTCCTGTTCCTCTTCGTCTATAACGTGTCCACGGGCGTTTTCGCCGCACTGGGCGACTCGGTGACCCCCTTTATTTTCCTCGTGGTGTCCTCCATCGTCAACGTCGGCATGGATATCCTCTTCGTCGCCGTATTTCATATGGGGGTGCAGGGCGTCGCGTGGGCTACTTTCATCTGCCAAGGTGTCAGCTCGGTGGCGGCGTTCGGTACGTTATGGTACCGTCTTCGCGCCATTAAGACGGACGGCAAACCGCGCGCATTCTCCAAAGAAGCGTTCAAGGAATTCTTGCTCGTCGGCATTCCGAGCACCGCGCAACAGAGCTTCATCTCGGTGGGGAATATCATGCTCCAGAGTCTTATCAATTCCTTCGGCACCGCCACCATCGCGGGATATGCCGCCTCGGTGAAGTTCAATAATTTCGCCGTGACCAGTATGCACCAAGTCGGCAACGGCGTCTCCAACTTTACGGCGCAGAACCTCGCCGCAGGGAAGGAGCACAGGGTGAAGGAAGGCTTTTTGTGGGGCACCGTCATTGCGGCGGTGATCGCCGTTCTCTTCTTCCTCGTGTACTTCTTTTTCAACGAGAATATTATGTATTTATTCCTAAATGACGGCAGCGACGAGGCGCTCAAGGTCGGGCACGAATTCCTTGTCACGGTCTCCCCGTTCTACGTCATCGTAGCGGGCAAACTGGTGGCGGACGGCATATTGCGCGGCTCGGAGAAGATGGGGCGCTTCATGATCAGCACCTTCGTGGATCTCGCGCTCCGCGTAGGACTTGCCTTCGCCTTTGCGTCCGTTATGGGCTCGCGCGGGATTTGGTGGGCTTGGCCTGTGGGGTGGGGCGTGGCGCTGGTTTTGTCCGTTGTTTTCGCTCTCGCGAAAAAACGGGAGCGCGTATAGCGGCGCGAATACGGCTCTACCGCTTCTCGCCCGAACAGTTACGTACAAGGAGTACGCGCCTGTTCGTGTGCTCGCGGGTGTTTGGAATAAAAAAAAGAGGGAGCTTCAGCTCCCTTTTTCTGTAAGGGTTTACTTTTTCAAGCCTAATATGTCATCGGCGGAGACGTCGAGGATCTCGCAGATATTTGCAAAGGTATCCAATGACGGGTACTTGTCAAGGCGAAGATATTTGCTGACGGTGGACGGGTTTATCCCGAGTCGTTCGGCAAGTTCCTTTTGCGATATGGCGGAAAAACGAATTTCTTCGCGCAATCTTTTTTGGATATCTTCTATCTTTATCATACGCCCATAATAGCACAATGTGCCTTTTTGACGTTGACAAAAAAGGCACATTGTGCCATATAATTGAAATTAAGGACATCAGCGCGTGTCTCAATATAAAGCAGAAAAGAAAAGGAGAAATGTATGAAAAAACACCTTATCGTAGTAGTGATTTGCATCGCTTTGCTCGTCGTCGCAATGCTTGCCGTCCCATCGTGCAGCTCGTTCGACCTTCTGAACGCGGGGGGACCGGAAGGCAATGATTCGATACGCTCTATCTATACAGCATATGCGGAAAGCGGCGGGACGCTCTCTTATGAAGAATGGCTCGCAAGTATCAAGGGAGCGGACGGTGTCGGTATAGCATCCATCAATAAGACAGGTAGCGAGGGACTTGTAGACACCTACACCATCACGCTGACAAACGGCGAAAAGAGCTTTTTTACCATCACAAACGGAAAAGATGCCTCGACGCAGACTGTTGATCTCGATGCTCCTACAGCGGACGAATATTTTCGATTTGAGTTATTGGAAGACGATACCTATAAAGTCTCTCCGAGATATCACGATATGCCTGCTCGTACGATCATTCCGGGGACGTATAACGGGAAGTTTGTTTCTACGATCGGCAGTTTTAATTCTTACGGAGGAAGAGACAGTATAGACGAAA
>Ga0310690_10003662_pt1 | contig 22773 bp, 17 predicted proteins | sample AusTroGonzalo_MG_2_FD_207661 | JGI IMG/M metagenome (GOLD analysis project Ga0310690, IMG submission 207661) | Bovine rumen microbial communities from tropical cattle in Woodstock, Queensland, Australia - Gonzalo_04 (v2) (version 2) | ecosystem: Host-associated > Mammals > Digestive system >... | reverse complement strand
CGCCGCATGACACAGGCCATGAACGACCGTGAACTGAAGCTGGACCGGATGCGGTATGTAAAAAACACCGCGTCTTCCCGGCTGTGCTACCTGGCGATCCTGCTGAATGTTCTGTATTTCGTTTCAATATACAAATCCGACGTGGGCAGCTGGTATTACCAGATCCTGGTAGGAGGTTCCATCGTATACAACCTGCTGTTCATGCTGATTGTGTTCCTGGCGTCCGAGGGCGTCAAGAACTACCAGGGAAGCTACACGAAGGCGCTTCTTATCCTGGGTGTGCTGCAGGTCGGCCGGATTTTTATCCTTCCGATGCAGGCCCATGCCGCGATGGTGAAGATCGGCGGGGCGGAGATAGCGGTAATGGGAGATGCGCAGTTTATCCGCTGCATCATCTACCTGACGGGAAGCGCAGTCTGCCTGGCCGCTGCAGGGATCATCAACGCACGGAAAGCATCCGCCCTGAACCGGCATATCCGGATGCTGGAATCCGGCGGCGCAAAGGAGGCGGCGTAAGATGGCACAGCTGAGTCTGCAGCATCTGGACAAGATTTATGACAACAAGGTGCAGGCCGTCTTCGACTTCAACATGGATGTGAAAGACGGAGAACTGATTGTGCTTGTCGGCCCTTCCGGATGCGGAAAAAGTACGACGCTCCGCATGGTGGCCGGGCTGGAGGATATTTCCGCCGGGCACCTGCTGCTGGACGGAAAGGACATTACCCAGACGCCGGCAAAAGACCGGGATATGGCCATGGTATTCCAGAATTACGCGCTGTACGGGCACATGACGATCTATGAAAACATGGCATTCTCGCTGATGCTGCGCAAAGAAGACCCGAACGTGATCCATAAAAAGGTCCTTGCCGCGGCGGAGATCCTCGGGCTGACCAGCCAGCTGAACAAAAAGCCGGCCCAGCTTTCCGGCGGTCAGCGACAGCGGGTGGCCATGGGCCGCAGCATCGTCCGGAATCCGAAGGTGTTCCTGTTTGACGAACCGCTGAGCAACCTGGACGCGAAACTCCGCGGCGCCACGCGCCGGGAAATCCTGCTGCTGCACAAGCGCCTCGGGGCCACGATGCTGTACGTTACCCACGACCAGACGGAAGCGCTGACGCTGGCGGACAGGATCGTGTGCATGAGCATGGGCCATGTGCAGCAGATCGGTACACCGCTGGAACTGTACGATACGCCGGCGAACCTGTTTGTGGCCGGGTTTATCGGCCTGCCGCCCATGAACTTCTACGATATGGGATTCACTGACGGTATGCTGAAAGGAAAAGGGTTCGAAGTTTCCCTGACAGACGAGGAGAAAGCGACCCTGAAGGATTACTACGGAAAGGAAATTGTCCTGGGGATCCGGCCGGAAGACCTGGAGGAAGGCGATGCGCTGCAGGTGAAGGTTTCCATCAATGAGAACCTGGGAATGAATACCCTGGTTCACGGGACGATGGGAGAAGGAAACCGGATCGTCGCGAAGCTGCGCGGATGGAAGGACTACCGCGCCGGTGACACGGCCGTCCTGCGCTGCAAGCGGAAGCATTTCTTCGATAAGGAAACAACAAACGCAATCCGGAAGGAGGAATGCTGATATGGCAAACCAGCCGACGAAAAAGCCGGAATTCCTCCGGAAAAAACTGGTATCCCTGAAGCGGAAGCCCCAGATGATCGCGCTTGTCGTACTGGCTGCCGCCTTTGTGTATTACAGCCTGAACCTGACCAAGATCAGCAATACCACCGCAAAAATTCAGGGCACAGGCATGGGCCTGGCCGGATTTGTAACGATGCTGTTCGGTATCCTGAGCCTGGTCTGTTTCCTGAACGCGTTCCCGCACCGGAAAAAGACAAATATCCCGATGCTGGCGCTGATGTTCCTGATGCTCGGCGCAATCATTTTCTGCGATATTTACTACGGGGGACGAATCACCGCCGCAGTGACCCGGGAAATCAATCCGATCGATCCGACGGGCAGCAATATTTATATTTCCCAGGCGCAGAGCATGCTGCATGTGCATATGATCCTGGTCATCATCGGCGCAGCCCTGACGGCGCTGCTGCCGGTTTACAGTCCGCTGATCCGGAAGATCAACACCAGCGTGGAAGTGGCCGCCAACGAGGAGATGGGCACCATCGATATCAGCGGTGAGGACGCCTGATCCATGGGCAGGAAAGACAGGAAAACGGCACCGGAGGAACAGCGTACCGCGGCCGAGTATTACCAGCTGAAAACCAAGGCCGTGGAAGACCTGGTGACCGCTGATAAAAACAACAGTCCGCAGGTCAGCGAGGCGGAACTGCGGAAGTACCGGTCGGGGCCGAAGATCCGCCTGCGGGATTGGGTCAAAGCGGTCCTGATCAAGTGGTGGTTCGCGGGAGCCGTATGTTTCTTCTTTTTCTGGGGGCTGGGAATGCTGATCCCCAGCATGGAAAACCAGCTGATTATCCTGGGGGCCGGACTCGGTATGGTCACCGACCTGCTGACAAACAATATTTTCCGGTACTATGCCAAGAGACCCGGCGCCAACGACCGGTGGATCATGGTCCGCAGGAAAGGCGTGCCGGGACTGGCGCTGAACCTGGTTTATGCTTTCGTGCTGCTGGGACTGGTCGTCATGACCTACCAGATCATCAACGGAATCGCGGTCAGCATCACCGGCGCGAAGGATACGGTTCCGGTGGGCGTGGAGCCGATTCTTTTCGGCCTGCTGGCCATGGGATGGGATATGGCCCTGCTGGGAGCACGGCGGGTGATGAAACGCGTGGTGGATGACGCGAAGAAACAACAGGCGGGGTAACCATGAACGAGATGATTGAGCGGTACATCCTGGAACTGATCCGGCGCAGTACGCCGCGCCGGACGGCCTGGAACCTGGAGAAAATCCGGGAAGGACGGGATGTAAGCTGGAATTATATTGACGGGTGTATGCTGACAGCCCTGACCGCCATGACAGAGATTACCGGGGATGACCGGTACGCGGCTTTTGTGGAGGAAGTGGCGGACAGTTTTGTCCGGGAGGACGGATCCATCGATACTTTCCAGCCTGAAAAGCACGCGCTGGACGACTACAACGAAGGCCGGATCCTGTTCCCTATGTACGCACGGACAGGGAATGAAAAATACCGCAGGGCGGCGGAGACGCTGCACCGCGCCCTGGAGGAACAGCCCCGGACGGAGGAGGGGAATTTCTGGCACAAAGCCATTTATCCCAACCAGGTCTGGCTGGACGGGACCTATATGGCGCTTCCGTTCCTGGCCATGTATGAGAACACCTTCGGGAAGGGTGAAATCCGGGATATCATGGAACAGCTCCGGGTGGTCCGCAGCAGGATGCGGGATCCGAAAACAGGGCTGTACTACCATGGATACGACGCCAGCCGGAAGGCGTTCTGGGCGGATCCGGAGACCGGGCTGAGCCGGTATTTCTGGCTGCGCGCCATCGGGTGGTATTCCCTGGCGCTGGCGGACCTGACCGAACTGATTCCCAAAGGCATGGAGGAACGGGACGAACTGGCCGGAACGCTGCGGGAACTGATGGAAAGCCTCAGGACCTACGCGGACCCGGAGACCGGCATGTACCTGCAGGTGGTGGACCAGGCCGGACGGGAAGGCAATTATCCGGAAACCAGCGGCAGCGCCATGGTGGCCTGCGCCATGCTGAAAGGGGCGCGGCTGGGCGTGCTGGATGGTTCTTTCCGGGAACAGGGAGAAAAGACGTTCAACGGGATCCTGGACCGCTTCCTGAAAGTCCAGGACGGGATGATCGGGCTGGAGAACATCTGCCTGGTGGCAGGGCTCGGACCGGAAGACAACCGCCGCAGGGACGGAAGCTATGAATACTACATTTCCGAACCGGTGGTGGCGAACGACGCGAAAGGTGCGGCACCGTTTATCCTGTGCTACACCGAGATCCGGAGAATCAGCAGGGGATGACCTGCGGGCAGGAATGCCCGGCCGCAAAGATTCGTTAGGGAGGACAAAACCGGATGTACATTGAACTGAAAAATGTCAACAAGATTTACCCGAACGGTTTCCACGCCGTGCATCATTTCAACCTGGAAATCGAGAAGGGTGAGTTTGTCGTGTTTGTCGGACCTTCCGGCTGCGGAAAATCCACCACCCTGCGGATGATTGCAGGGCTGGAGAATATATCCAGCGGCGAATTCCTGATCAACGGGGAACGGGCCAATGAAAAAAGCCCCCGGGACCGGGAGGTTGCCATGGTGTTCCAGAGCTATGCGCTGTATCCGCAGATGACGGTCTACGACAACATCGCCTTCGGCCTGACCCTGCAGGGCGTGGACGAGGACGTGATTGAGGAACGCGTCAACAAAACAGCAAAGATCCTCGGCCTGACGGATTACCTGGACCGGCTTCCCCGGGCCCTTTCCGGCGGCCAGCGGCAGCGCGTGGCCATCGGCCGGGCGCTGATCCGGAAGGTGGGTATTTTCCTGATGGATGAGCCGCTGAGCAACCTGGACGCCAAGCAGCGCGTAACCATGCGCAGTGAAATCGCCCAGATTCACCAGGAAACCGGCGCCACCACCATTTACGTAACCCACGACCAGACAGAAGCCATGACCCTGGCGGACCGGATTGTGGTGATGAAGGACGGCTATATCCAGCAGGTGGGTACGCCCTATGAACTGTACTTCAAGCCGGCAAACGTCTTCGTGGCCGGATTTATCGGCGAGCCGCCCATGAATTTTGTCCGGGGAACCGTGCAGGACGGCTGCATCCTTTTCGGGGACAGCCGGATTGACCTGAAACCGGTGAGGCAGGATGCTGCCGCGCTGGAGGGAAAGGAAGTCGTATTCGGTTTCCGGCCGGAAGCGGTTGTCCTCCGGGAACAGGAAAAGGCCGCCCGGGTGGACGGCCTGGTGGAACTGACGGAGATGCTGGGGGACAATACGAACGTCTATATTACCTGCGGGGAACAGCACGCGATCCTGAAGGTGGACAGCCATGACACGCCGGAAACGGATCAGCCCATGACCTTCTATATTCCCGCGGAGAGTATGTACCTCTTTGACGGGGAAACGGAACAGGTGCTGTAAATCAGAACCAGCCGGCGGGCAGGTACGCCCGCTGGTTTTCAAGCATATCACAGAACAGTTTTTCGCCCTCCGCCGGAGGGACAGCCGCAAGCTGGGGATCATTCATGAAAGTGGTGAACCCCAGCTTTCTGTCGCAGTGCAGCGCCGCGGCGAGGGTGTTTTCCTGGTTCAGCACATGACGGGTGATGAGCGGCAGGATGGCGGCGGGAGTGGAACCGGCAAAAACCGGTTCGATCCGGTTCCGGCTGAAAAGGGCGTTGGTTTCGACCACGACCCCGGCAGGCAGGTCCGGAACCTGTCCCCGGTTCGGGACGTTGACATTGGAAACCAGGTCTCCCAGACCGAGGAGGGCTTTCAACAGGAGATGGCCTTCCTCCCCGGAAGGCTTCAGGGAAGGTTCTTCCTCTCCGGAAACCAGCCGGTCCGAACGGGCGAGACGGTCTTCCAGATCCTTTATGCGCCAGGAAACCGGCGTCAGGCCGAATTTCCAGGAACGGACGGTTTCCGGGTCCCGGGTATACCAGGGGGCGACAAACTCCGCCAGGTGCCGGTCTCCCGCGGCCGCGATGGCGCCGTAGCGCCGGAAAAGATCGAATTTCACGCGGTGGGCACAGTTGAAGTGGGAATTCATCCAGTTTTGGTCCGGGGAAGCCTCGTAACCGCTTTCCGCATATTTCTCCGCGAAACGGGCGTACAGCGGCATCAGGTCCATGCTGCCGAAGGAGGCCTGGGTGATCCAGGTGAAGTGGTTGATCCCGGTGACGGTGGTCCGCAGGTCCTGCCGGCGGACGCCGGGGATGCCTTCCTGGGTTTCCAGCATGGAGCAGAGCAGCTTCTGGGTGCCGAAGACTTCATGGCAGCAGCCGAAGGCCTTGATGCCCGGATAAACCGCATACAGCGTCCGGACACACAGGGACATGGGATTGGTATAGTTGATGACCCAGGCGTCCGGCGCGCAGTCCCGGATGGCTTCCGCAATGGTGACGAACATCGGGATGGTGCGCATGGCGCGCATGAACCCGCCGGCGCCGACCGTGTCCCCTACGGGCTGGTATACGCCGACGCGCTCCGGAAGATGCACGTCGCTTTCCATTTCCCGGAAGGTACCGGGCAGGATGGAAATGACGACGAAATCCGCATCCGCGAGGGATTCCTCCAGGGTGCTGCTGACCTCGTAGGTCCAGCGGGAAACCGCTTCCGGACGGGCGCTGATTTTCCCGCCGATGATACGGTTCCGTTCCGCAGCCTCCCGGTCAATGTCGTACAAGCGGACGGTGCCGCACAGGTCCGGATCCATGGCCAGGTCTGTCATGAATCCCCAGGCCCAGCCGCGGGATCCGCCTCCGATGTAGGCAATTTTCAGTTCCTTTGCGTCATGCATATGCAATTCCTCCGATCATGCAAGCAGTCCCAGCCGGGACATGGTATAGATAAACAGGAAGATGGTTCCGAGGGAAGCCACGGTGCTGACAAAGACCAGCTGGCCGGCCAGCTGCCCGTCGCTGCCCATATTCTGGGCCATGGGATAGGAAGAGGTGGCAACCGGCGTTCCGAAGATCATCAGGACCAGGAACAGCTCCACGCCGCGGAGCCCGATGAGGTACCCCAGGGGCACCATGACCAGGGGCAGGAGCACCAGCCGGACCAGCAGCACGGCCGTGATGGTTTTCCGGTTTTTCCGCAGCTCCTCAAAGACCAGGTTGGCGCCGAGCACAATCATGGCGAGGGTCGTGGCGAGGGAAGCCAGGGAGGAAACCGGGGACGCGAGGAAGGCCGGCAGGCGGATCCTCAGCAGGAGAAAAACCAGGCCAACGGCGCAGCCCTGCAGGAGCGGGTTTTTCAGGAGACCGAGCAGGAGCGGCTTCAGCCGCACTTTCCCGCCTTCCCGGAACAGCTCCAGCACGACGACGGCCGCGACGTTGAAAAGGGTAACCATGATCATGACCATCATTCCGCAGACGGAAGAGCGTTCCGCGCCGAAGACATAGGTTGTGAGCGGAATGCCGTAGATGATGAAGTTGCTGCGGAAAATCGCCTGGATCACGGCGCCGCGGCGGGGATTTTCCCGGATGATCCGGGGTACGATCCACAGCAGGATCAGGATCAGGGCGATGACGGACAGGGGGCCGAACAGCACCAGCGTAAGGGACGGCATGTCTTCCGGCGTGGCGCTGTAGATATTGTTGAACATGAGGAAGGGGAAGAACAGCCTGAAATTCAGGGCGTTCAGGCGGTTCATGAACGCCCGGTCCGTGAGCCCGGTACGGATCGCCAGGTATCCGACGGCCAGCATGATCATAAACGGCGCTACAGCATTCAGGGCGACCATAAAGCTTTCAAACATTGCGCGTTCTCCTTTTCAGGATGATGCCGGAACGGAGCGCGGATTTTCCATGATTGTATCATGGGCGGGGTTCAAAAACAAGCGGTTTTACGCGAGTTGTCCGGGTAATATGGAACAAATGATTGACGGAAAACGAGCGTGTTTGGTAAAATATAATATATTATAGAAAAACCGCTGATAACCGGAAACCCGGGAGGGATACCATGATCGTTGTTGCGCAGGACGGAAGCGGCCATTTCAGCAGCGTCCAGGCCGCTGTGGATTCCATTCCCGGCGGGGACCGGGCGGAGCCGGTACGGATCCTGGTCCGGAAGGGAGAATACCGGGAAAGGGTTATCGTGGACAAAAGCTGTATCCGCATCACGGGAGAAGACCCGGAGGGAACGGTGATTGTCCGGGGCGGATGCGCGAAGGACCTGTATCCGGACGGAACGGAGAAGGGGACTTTCCTTTCCGCGACAATGATTGTTACCGGGCACGACGTGACGGTGGAAAGCCTGACGGTATGCAACGACGCCGGGGACGGGCGGGATGTCGGGCAGGCGGTGGCGGTCTATGCCGCCGGAGACAGGGGGATCTGGCGGAACTGCCGGCTGCTGGCCCACCAGGATACGCTGTTCTGCGGGCCTGTGCGCCTGCCGAACATGGAGGAGGATATCGGAGGCAGGACCTGCGGGGCGGAGGCTTATCCAAGGGTGGAGGACGGTCCGGTGACCCGCAGCCGCCTGTATTTTGAAAAGTGTTTTATCCGCGGGGACGTGGATTTCATCTTCGGCCCCTACCGCTGCTGGTTTGAGGACTGCACCCTGTTCATGAATGAACGGGGCGGCTGGTATACGGCGTCCAACGCCAGCGAAGCCCAGCCATACGGTTTTGTGTTTCACCGGTGCCGGCTGACGGGCGAATGCGGGGAAGGGAAAGCTTACCTCGGAAGACCCTGGCGGAAAGGATCCGCCGCCGTATTCCTCGCGTGCGAAATGGACGGATATGTTGCCCCGGAAGGGTTCACGGACTGGGACGCGGAGCGGGTGGTGACCGGGCGCTGCGGGGAATGGCGCACTTCCGGCGCGCGGGCGGACCAGGGCCCGCGGCATCCGTCGCAGAAACGGCTGGAAGACTTTGAGGCAGGGGGAATTACGCTTTTACGGGTGCTTGGCGGAACGGACGGGTGGCAGCCGGCGCCGGAACAGGAACAATAAGGGAGGACCGCTGTATGTACACGAAAGAACAGCTGGTACAGTATCCGTATTTTGCTGAAAAAATGAAGGATGAACCGGAACTGTCCTTTTTCCTGGACCAGCTGACAGGAATTGTTTCCCGCGGGCATATCCTGTGGTTTGCCCAGTGGCTGATCGAGCACCATGTTCCGTTTTCCTTTGCCATGATGGACCTGGATAATTTCAAATTCATCAATGATACCTACGGGCACCATACAGGCGATGAGGTGCTGGTCCATGTGGCGCAGGACCTTGCCGCCAGCCTGGACGGGATCGGCCTTGCCGGGCGTTTCGGCGGGGATGAGATGCTGATCGTCAACCTGCGGGATACGGACTATGCCGCGTGCAAGGCTTTCTTCGCAAAGGTCTACGACGGGACGGTCCTTCGCAAAAATATCCCGCTGGAGAACTGCAGTCCCTTTATTACGGCCACGGTAGGATGCGCGATCTATCCGACGGATTCGAAAACCTACGACGGACTGTTCGATCTGATCGACAAGACGCTGTACAGGGGGAAGAGCAAGGGACGGAACTGCCATATTATCTATGTGGAGGAGAAACATAAGGATATCGTCATCCGGCGGATTGCCCGGCGCGGCATGTATACGACGTTCAGCCGGATGGTCCGGCAGTTTGAGCTGGTCCCGGGAATCCAGAACAAGCTGCGGAGCGTCATGCCGCTGCTGATGGAGGAAATGCAGATTTCGGACCTTTATTACGTCAACAAGGCGGGAAGGATGCGGGCGGTCCGGAATGACACCGTGGATGAAATGCTGCCCGGCCTGGAGCGGCTGATGCAGAGCGACGACCTGTTTGCTGACAACAGCCTGGAAAAGGTCGAAAAACGCTGCCCGGAAGTCTGCCGCGTGATGGAGAAGCATGAAATAGAAACCCTGTGTGTCGTCCGGATCGGCATGGATATGGATACGGACGGATTCCTGATCTGTGCCGAGCCCAGGAACCGCCGGATCTGGCAGGAGGCCGAATGCGCCATGCTGTATTTCCTGGCGAAACTGATCGCGGCGCGGATCCGGATTGACGGGGAAACGCTGGAATAGTATCCCGGTATATATCATTTCGTTTTTTCTATATATATAGGAAAGAAAAATTCAAAAAAGCCTTCCTTTTTATGCCGGAAAGTGGTATAATGAATTGATTCGGAAGGCTTTGTTTTTCAATGCTTTGCGGGATTTCCGGAAGGGCCGGAAAACGACCTTTTCCGACATGTTTTTCCGAAGCAGTACGAGAGAGCGGAAATGAGGTGTACCATGGCAGAAGAACTCGACAACAACCTGGAGCAGGTAACCGCCGTCACAGCGGACTACGGCGAGGAACAGATCCAGGTTCTGGAAGGGCTGGAGGCTGTACGCAAGCGGCCCGGCATGTATATCGGCTCCACGGACGCGCGGGGCCTGCACCACCTGGTGTACGAGATTGTGGACAATTCCGTGGATGAGGCGCTGGCCGGCTACTGCACGCAGATCAACGTCACCATCAATCCCGACGGCAGCGTCACGGTCATGGATAACGGGCGCGGCTTCCCGGTGGGCCTGCATCCCAAGATGGGGCGCCCGGCGGTGGAGGTGTGCCTGACGGTGCTGCACGCCGGCGGCAAGTTCGGCGGCGGGGGATACAAGGTATCCGGCGGCCTGCACGGCGTCGGCGCCTCCGTGGTCAACGCGCTGAGCAGCCATTTCACCGTTACGGTATACCAGAACGGCAAGATCTACCAGCAGGAATACGAGCGCGGCAAATACCTGTACGACCTGAAGGTGATCGGCGACACGGACCGGACGGGCACCACCATCCAGTTCTGGCCGGACATCCGGAGCGACGAAAACCCCGAAGGCATCTTCGAGGTGGGCGTACAGTACGAGTACGACACGCTGCGCAACCGCCTGCGCGAGATGGCTTTCCTGAACAAGGGCGTCCGCATTGTCTTCCGCGATGAGCGGGGCGAGGAACCGAAGGAGAACGACTTCTGCTACGAGGGCGGCCTGCGGGAGTTCGTGAAATACCTGAACCGGCATAAGCAGGTGCTGTTCCCGGAACCGATCTATACCGAAGGCATCAAGGACGGCATCCTGGTCGAGATGGCCATGCAGTACAACGACAGCTATGCCGAGAACGTCTACACCTTTGCCAACAATATCGCCACGCCGGACGGCGGCACCCACCTGGCGGGCTTCAATACGGCGGTCACCCGCGCTATCAACGACTACGGCCGGCGCTACAAGATCCTGAAGGACAACGAGCCGAACCTGAAAGGTGAGGACGTGCGGGAAAGCCTGACCGCCATCGTCTCCATCAAGATGGAGGATCCCCAGTTTGAAAGCCAGACCAAGTCCAAGCTCGGTTCCGGCCAGGTCCGCGGCGTGGTGGACAGCCTGGTGAGCGAAGAGCTCAGCACCTACATGGAGGAGAATCCCACGGTGGCAAAAGCCATCGTTTCCCGCTGCGTGGACGCCCAGCGCGCCCGTGAAGCCGCGCGGAAGGCCCGTGAGGCCACCCGGCGCAAGACCGTGCTGGAAAGTGCCTCCCTGCCCGGCAAACTGGCGGACTGCTCCGAACGCGATCCCTCCAAGTGTGAAATCTTCATGGTGGAGGGCGACTCCGCAGGCGGCAGCGCCAAGGGCGGCCGCGACAGCAAGACCCAGGCGATCCTGCCCCTGCGCGGCAAGATCCTGAATGTGGAAAAGGTCCGGCTTGACCGGGCGCTGGAGAATGCGGAAATCCGCGCGATGATCACCGCTTTCGGCTGCGGCTTCGGCGACCAGTTTGACGAGAGCAAGCTCCGTTACCACCGGATCGTCTGCATGACGGATGCCGACGTGGACGGCGCGCATATCCGGATCCTGCTGCTGACGTTCTTCTACCGCTTCATGCGGCCCCTGGTGGAAAAGGGATATGTATACGCCGCCATGCCGCCGCTGTACAAGGTAACCAAGGGAAAAACTTCCCGCTATGTGTACGACGACGACGAACTGAACCGCGTGCTGGATGAGATGGGCCGGAACCCGAAGCCGGATATCCAGCGCTACAAAGGCCTGGGTGAAATGAGCGCCCAGCAGCTGTGGGACACCACCATGAATCCGGAAACGCGTATGATGATGCAGATCACCCCCCAGGACGCCATGGAAGCCGATCAGCTCTTTACCCTGCTGATGGGCGACGACGTGGAACCCCGGAAGCAGTTCATCCAGGAGAACAGCGACCTGGTCAAGGACCTGGACGTATAAGGCAGAGTGGAGAAGACGAAGATGATTCAGGACAAGCTGATACCCGTTAATCTGGAACAGGAAATGAAAAAGAGCTTCATCGCCTATGCCATGGCGGTGATTGTGGACCGGGCGCTGCCGGATGTGCGCGACGGCCTGAAGCCGGTGCACCGGCGGATCCTGTATGACATGTCCGAGGAACTGGGCATGACGCCGGACAAGCCGACCCGCAAGAGCGCCCGCGTGGTGGGCGACGTTCTGGGTAAATTCCATCCCCACGGGGACTCCTCCGTGTACGACGCCATGGTCCGCCTGGCCCAACCCTTCAACATCCGCTATCCCCTGATCGAGGGACAGGGCAACTTCGGCTCCGTGGACGGCGACGGCGCGGCCGCCATGCGTTATACGGAAGCCCGCCTCCAGAAGCTGACCATGCACCTGCTGGACGGCATCGACAAGGATACGGTGGATTTCTACCCGAACTTTGACGAGACGATGCAGCAGCCCTCCGTGCTGCCGGCGCGGTTCCCGAACCTGCTGGTGAACGGATCCAGCGGTATCGCCGTCGGTATGGCCACGAATATCCCGCCCCATAACCTGACGGAGGTTATCAACGGTGTCATTTGCATGATCGACAATCCGGACTGCACCGTCGAGGACCTGATGCAGCATATCAAGGGGCCGGATTTCCCGACTGCCGGGCTCATCATGGGCTACAGCGGAATCCGCCAGGCCTACATGACCGGCCACGGCCGGATCACCATGCGCGCCCGCACCAATATCGAGGAGATGGGCAATGGACGCGCGCGCATCATCGTGACAGAGATTCCCTACCAGGTCAACAAGGCCGTCCTCGTCAAGAAGATCGCGGACCTGGTGCATGAAAAGAAGATCGAGGGTATCAGTGATATCCGCGATGAATCCAACGACCGGCAGGGCATGCGGATTGTCATCGAACTGAAGAAGGACGTCCAGCCCCAGGTCGTGCTGAACATGCTCTTCAAGCATACCCCCATGCAGGAAAACTTCGGCGCCAACATGCTGGCCCTGGTGAACGGCAAGCCCAGGGTGCTGAACCTGCGGGAGCTGATCTACTACTACCTCGAGCACCAGAAGGAAGTTGTGACCCGGCGCACCCGGTTCGAGCTGAACAAGGCGCAGGAGCGGGCCCATATCCTGGAAGGCCTGCTCAAGGCGCTGGACCATATCGACGAGATCGTTGCCATCATCCGGGCCAGCAAGGATACCGCCACCGCGAAGGAGGCCCTGATGCTCCGCTTCGAGTTCTCCGAGAAGCAGGCCCAGGCCATCCTGGATATGCGCCTTGCCCGCCTGACCGGCCTGGAGCGGGAACGGCTGCAGGAGGAATACCAGGAGCTGGAGAAGACCATCGCCCGACTGACGGCGATCCTGGCGGACGAGCACCTGCTGATGGACGTGATCAAGACCGAGATCAGCGAGATCCGGGACAAGTACGGCGATGAGCGCCGGAGCGAGCTGACCATCGCCGAGGACGATATCGACATCGAAGACCTGATCCAGGAAGAGAACATGGTGGTGACCATGACCCATGAGGGCTATGTGAAGCGCGTTTCCTCTTCCGTATACCGGGCGCAGCACCGCGGCGGACGCGGCGTCTCCGGCATGAACGTCAAGGAGACGGACTATACCACCCAGATGTTCGTGACCAGCACCCACCAGGAGATCATGTTCTTCACGAACCTGGGCCGCGTGTACAGCCTGAAGTGCTACCAGATTCCCGAGGCAGGGCGCCAGGCCCGCGGCACGGCCATCATCAACCTGCTGCAGATTTCCGGCGGGGAGAAGGTTTCCACCATGCTGCCGATGCCGAAGGAAGCGGAGCATGAGTACAACCTGGTGATGGCAACCCGCAACGGCATGATCAAGAAGACCTCCCTCGGCGACTTCCGCAACCTGCGGAAGAACGGCCTGATTGCCATCGCCCTGCGGGAAGGCGACGAGCTGATCGGCGTGCGGCTGAGCACCGGCGAGGACGAGATGCTTGTTTCCACCCGGAAGGGCAAGTGCATCCGCTTCAACGAGCAGCATGTGCGCACCGTCGGCCGGAACTCCATCGGCGTGCGCTCGATGCGCATCGCGGAGGGGGACGAGGTCATCGATATCGCGGCTGTTGAGCCGGACACCACGGTACTGGCCATCACCGCCCTGGGCTACGGCAAGCGGACTGATCCGGAGGAATACCGGGAGCAGGGCCGCGGCGGCATGGGCGTCAAGGCCATGCAGCTCACGGAGAAGACCGGTGACCTGGTGGCACTCCTGTTCGTGCATGAGGAGGAGGATATCCTCCTGATCACCGACGACGGCACCATCATCCGGACCCGGGCGGCGGATGTGCGGCTGTGCGGCCGCTCCACCCAGGGCGTTCGGATCATGCGCCTGGCGGAGGGCAGCTCGGTGGTCGGCGTATGCCGTGCAGAGAAGGAAGAAGAGGAGGAACCGGAGCTGAACGAAGGGGAAACCGTGACAGGGGAAGCCGCCCAGGCGGAACCGGCCGCGGAGGAGCCCGTGAAGCCCGAAGAATAATCACCTGAAACTGTCCGCGGAAGGAGAAATCCTTCCGCGGTTTTTTAGGCATATTTTAGTTTCCTGTGGAAGAATCGGGCTTACCGGGGCAGAATCCGATTGTGGAAACGCTGCCGGGAAAGTATACTGAAGATGAAACAGAAGAAAGAAAAAGCGATTCATACGCGGGGGGAAAAGGCATGAGACTGCTGTTTGCGGAGGACGACCTGGATCTGTCGGCGGCGGTAAAGGCGCTTCTGGAGCGCAACGGATACCTGGTGGACGCTGTGTACGACGGTGCGGAGGCCGTTTCCTACGCGGAGGAGGAAGAGTACGACGGCATCATCATGGACTGGATGATGCCGGAGAAGGACGGGATCCAGGCACTGATGGAAATGCGCGAAAAAGGGATCCAGACGCCCTGCATCATGCTCACGGCCCGGGACGCGGTGGAGGACCGGGTGGCCGGCCTGGATGCCGGCGCGGACGATTACCTGCCCAAGCCTTTTGACGCGGGGGAACTGATGGCGCGGATCCGGGCGATGCTCCGCCGGCGGGAAAGCTATGTGCCGGATACCCTGCAGTGGGAGGACCTGATGCTGGACAAGGGCAGCTGCGAGCTGAAGTGCGGCAGCCAGTCCGTGCGGGTGACCGGGAAAATGTTCCAGCTGATGGAACTGTTTATGGAAAACCCGCGGATCCTCTTCTCCGTGCAGCAGCTGATGGATAAGGTCTGGGGCTGGGACGCCGAGGCGGAAATCAACGTGGTCTGGGTGAATATTTCCCAGCTGCGCAAGAAACTGGCGGACCTGGATACCGTGGCGGAAATCCGTGTGCACCGGGGAACCGGCTATTCACTGGAGAAAAAAGACGACGGAGTGAGAGCATGATCCGAAAACTGCGGAAGCGGTTCATCCGTATTGCCGTGCTGGTGCTGACGCTGGCCATGGTGCTGGTGGTCGGGATCGTGAACACGGCAAACCTGATCAGTGTCCGGAACGAGCTGTCGGGCACCCTGTCCGTGCTTGCGGAAAACATGATCCCTTCCCCCAGAATACCGGAGGATGCCGGGACACCGGAGGTACCGGTGCTGCCGGAAATGCCCAAAGTGCCGGAGGGGCCGGAAGCGCAGGAGGCGCCGGAAACCCCCGACATGGAAATGGCCGGCGGTGAAGAGGCCGGGCGAGCGTGGGCCTGGATGCGGGAAAGAAGCCGGCATTTCCGGAACATGGTGATCGAGTCCAGCTGGTTTATCGTGCACTTCGACACGAATGGCGAAGTCCTGACGCGGAATGTGAGCAACCTGGCGGATACGGACCAGGACGCGTTTGAAACCCTGGCGCGGAAGGCGCTGGAAAGCGGGCAGGAATCCGGCTGGATCCGGGATTACTGCTTTACGGTCCGGGATGAGGGCAGCCGGGGAAAGGCCGTCATCATGATGAACTGTGAGACGCGGATGGAAGCCGTCCGGAATATCGCGCTGATCTCCGCCATTGCCTGCGCCGGCGGGATCCTGCTGGCCTGGCTGCTGGTGCGGCTGTTCAGCTGGAAGGCAGTGGAGCCGACCATCCGGAACATGGAACAGCAGAAGCGGTTTATCACGGATGCCAGCCATGAGCTGAAGACGCCGCTGACGGTGATTTCCACCAATATGGAGCTGCTGAAGATGGAAACCCCGGACAATCCCTGGGTCCGCAGCACGCAGAAGCAGACCGCGGCGCTGCGCCGCCTGGTGGATGAACTGGTTTACCTGTCCAGGATGGAGGAGGAGCATCCGGCGCTGACCATGGAGACCCTGAACCCGGGTGCGATGCTGCAGGAAGCCGCGGAGCCGTTCCAGGCGATGGCGGAATTCGATGGCAAGGAAATGAATGTGGCGGCGGACGACAGCATGCGGATCACCGGGGACCGGGCGTCCATCCAGCGGCTGATGTCAACCCTGCTGGACAACGCCGTAAAATATGCCCCGGAAGGCGGGGAAATCTTCGCCGAAGCCGCCCCGGAAGGGAAATCCGTTGTGATCCGGGTATCGAATACGGTTGAAAGACCGCTGACGAAGGAACAGTGTGCCCAGCTGTTCAACCGGTTCTACCGGGCGGACGCTTCCCGGAACAAGGACAAGCAGGGCGGATTCGGCATCGGGCTGTCCATTGCCGCGGCCATCGCGGAGAAGCACGGCGGCGCCATGGAGGCGCGGATGGAGGAGGACAAGCTGGTGATCACGGCGCGCCTTCCCCGGGACCACAAGCCGGAACTGCCCGGCATGACCGCCTGACAGGATACAGGATATAAAAGAAGCACGGAATCCGGTTCCGTGCTTCTTTGCGTTCGAGGGGGAAATCAGTCGTACCGCTCGTCGATGACGCGCTTGGTCTTCTTTTCGCTGCGGGGCAGCAGGCCGTTTTCCACAACCTTGACGATGGGCGTGAAGCCGATCTTGCTCTTGACGCGGGCGGCGATGCGCTCCGCCAGGTCCTGGAAGTTGACGGTGCCGTCGGTTTCGACGTAGATGCGCATGGTGTCCTTGCCGTCGAGGTGGGAGATGCGGATCTGGTATTCGCTGGAGGCCTCCGGGAAGGACTGGAGGACTTCCTCGATCTGGGCGGGGAATACGTTGACGCCTTTGATCTTCATCATATCGTCCGTCCGGCCCATGATCGTGTCGATCCGCGGATACTTGCAGCCGCAGGGGCAGTCCCCGGGAATGATCCGGGACAGGTCGTGGGTGCGGTAGCGGATCAGTGGCGCGCCTTCCTTCACCAGGGTGGTGATGACGATTTCGCCGTATTCGCCGTCCGGAACGGGTTTCAGCGTCTTGGGATCGATGATTTCGATGTAGAGGTAATCGTCCCAGCAGTGCATGCCGGTGTTGTATTTGCAGTTGATGCCGATGCCGGGGCCGTAGATCTCGGTCAGTCCGTAGATATCGTACAGCTCGATGCCCAGGCCTTCGCTGATGCGGTTGCGCATCTTGTCGCTCCAGCGTTCGGACCCGATGACGCCCTTCTTCAGCTTGATTTTGTTCTTCAGGCCGCGCTTCTCAATTTCCTCTGTCAGCAGCAGCGCGTAGGAGGAAGTGGAGCACAGCACGGTGGATCCCATGTCCTGCATCATCTGCAGCTGCTTTTCCGTGTTGCCGGGGCCCATCGGGATCGCCATGGCGCCCAGGCGCTCGCAGCCGGCCTGGAAGCCGATGCCCGCGGTCCACAGGCCGTAGCCGGGGGTAATCTGGATCCGGTCCTTGTTCGTGATGCCGGCGAACTCGTAGCAGCGGGCAAACATGATGGCCCAGTCTTCCACGTCCTTCTTCGTATAGGGAATGATGACCGGCAGGCCGGTGGTGCCGGAGGAGGAATGGATCCGGACGATCTCATCCTCCGGGGCGGTCATGAGGCCCAGGGGATAGGCTTCGCGCAGGTCGCTTTTCTCCGAGAAGGGAAGCGCCTCAAAATCCTCCGGCGTGGAGATGGAGGTGACGCCGGCTTCCTTCAGCTTTTTGCCGTAGAAATTATCGGCGGCGATCAGGGCGGCGATCCGGCTGTTGACCTGCCGGATCTGGGTATCGGAAATGCGCATGGGGGACTACCTTCTTTCTTTGAAATGATTATCCGGATCAGGCACTGTAATCCAGGGCCCGGAAATTCAGCTCGTGGAATTTTTCGGGAATCAGGCGGCGGACGGCGTCCTTCAGGTCTTCCGCCTCCAGTCCGAGCGCGCCGGTGCGGACCGCGGCGCCCAGCAGGATCAGGTTCAGCACTTTCGGGGAGCCCACTTCCTGCAGCGCCTTCTCCGCGTCCACCACGGTGAGATGATCCACGCGGGAGGAAAGGTAGGCAAGCATGTCCTCCGCCCGGTAACCGGTATCCGACAGCGCGGCGGTCACCGGCATCACGGCGCGAGAGGAAACAACGACCTGCCCTTCCGGCTTCAGGAAGGGCAGCAGGCGGACCGCCTCGCCGGGCTCAAAGCCCAGGATCAGGTCCGCTTCGCCGCGGGCGATCATCGGGGAGCAAAGGCCTTCGCCCATCCGCAGGTGGCTGAAGACGCTGCCGCCCCGCTGCGCCATGCCGATGGTTTCGGCGGAGAGGACGGGGATACTGCGGGCCATCGCGGCGGAGGAGATCAGGCGGGAAGCCAGTACGGTTCCCTGGCCGCCGACGCCGCAGAGGATTATGTTCTTATTCATGGGATTCACCTCCCGTAATCGCGCCGGCCGGGCACAGCTGGGCGCACAGGGTGCAGCCGTTGCACTGGGCGGCGTCCGCGATGGCCTTTCCGTCCCGGAAGGAGAGGGCCGGGCAGCCGATTTCCCGGATGCACTTTTTGCAGCCGATGCACCTGTCCGGATCAATCGTTACCCGGGCGGAGGCGCGGAACAGGGCCACGCAGGGGGAACGGAAGATGATCGCCTTCACGCCGGGGAGGTCCGCCGTCCTTCGGACGGTTTCCACCGCAAGCCTGTGGTCCAGGGGATCCACGGTTTCCACCACAGTGACGCCGATGCCCTTCAGCACGTTTTCAATGCTGACTTTTTCCACCACCTCGCCCATCATCGTGCGGCCGGTGCCGGGATGCGGCTGGTGGCCGGTCATGGCGGTGGTGGAGTTGTCGAGTACAACCAGCGTGAATTCCGCCTGGTTGTAGACCGCGTTCACAACGCCGGGCAGCGCCGAGGCGAAGAAGGTGGAGTCCCCGACAAAAGCAAAGCAGGAACGGTCCTTCTCCAGGTGGTTCAGGCTCTGGGCGATACCGAGGCCGGCGCCCATGCACAGGCAGGTGTCCACCATGTCCAGCGGCATGGCGTTACCCAGCGTGTAGCAGCCGATGTCGCCGCAGAAGACGGTCTTCCGGCCTTTCATGGCCTGCTTGACCGCGTAGAAGGACGCGCGGTGCGGGCATCCGGCGCACAGCACCGGCGGACGGACCGGCAGGGGCGGAGGCGTATCGGGCGCTTCCGCCGGGACGGGGAGGTTCATGAACCCGGCAAGGGCTGCGGCCACGCTGTCCCGGCTGTTTTCGCCGGAGCGGGGCATATGGCCGGTCATCTTGCCGAGGATTTTTGTCTTCAGGCCGTATTTGCCGCAGAGGTAAACCAGTTCCCGCTCGATCACGGGATCCAGTTCCTCCACGCAGAGCACTTCATCCAGCCCGTCCAGGAAACGGACGGCCAGCTTCTCCGGGAAGGGGAAGGGGGTGGAGACCTTCAGCGTGCGGAGGGCGCCCAGCTTCTTCCGGGCTTCCATGACATAGGTATAGTTGAAGCCGCCGGTGGCGACGCCCCTGCGCAGGCCGGAAAGCAGCGCTTCCTCCGGCTCGATCCGGTTCAGCGGATTGTCGGAGAAAACGTCCTGCAGCAGCTCGTTGCGCTCCTCAATCTTCCGGTGGTTGGCGAAGGAAAGACGGGGGAAAATGACCCAGCGGCTGCTGTCCTTCACAAAGCCTTCCACCGGGTGCACGGTGTATTCCTCCGGATCTTTGACGGAGATGGAGGCATAGCCGTGGGAGACGCGGGTCGTGGGCCGGAGGAAAACAGGGGTCCCGTATTTTTCGGAGAGCTCGAACGCTTCCTGCACCATGGCGTAGGCTTCCGCCGCGGAGGAAGGATCCAGCAGCGGGACCTTGGAGAAGGAGGCGAAGGAGCGGGTGTCCTGCTCCGTCTGGGAGGAGATGGGGCCGGGATCGTCCGCCACCAGCACCACCAGGCCGCCCTTCACCCCGATATACTCGAGGCACATCAGCGGATCGGAGGCTACATTCAGGCCCATCTGCTTCATGGTCACCAGCGCGCGGGCGCCCGCGTAGGCGGCGCCGCCGGCGATTTCCATGGCGACCTTCTCATTTACGGACCATTCCACGTAGACGTTTTCGCCGCGGCGCTTTGCCACGGTTTCAAGCGCTTCGGTGGAGGGGGTGCCCGGGTAGCCGCACACCAGGTTTACCCCGGCGGCAAGCGCCCCGAGGGCGATCGCCTCGTTGCCCATTACAAATTCATCATGCATGCAAAAACACATCCTCAGAAGGAAATAAACCAGATGGAATCATACCACAAAGCACCGTCGAAATCCACAAAAAACCCCCGAAAATACAATGGTTTGACGGAAGGCGGAAGAAGGCATACAATAAGCAGAACCAACAGTGTCACGGAGGAAACGACATGGACTACACAAGCTTGCTGGCATCCGAATTTTCGCTGCGTCCGCAGCAGGTACAGGCGGCGGTGGAGCTGCTGGATGCCGGGAATACCATTCCTTTTATTGCCCGTTACCGCAAGGAAGCGACCGGCTCCCTGGACGACCAGGTGCTGCGGGAAATGGCGGAGCGGCTGGAATACCTGCGGAACCTGGACAAGCGCCGGGACGAAATCCGCAAAAGTCTGGCGGAGCAGGAGGTGCTGACGGAGGAGCTGGAGGCGCGGCTGCAGGCGGCGAAGACCCTGAGCGAGCTGGAGGACCTTTACCGGCCCTACCGGCCGAAACGCCGCACCCGGGCCACCGTCGCGAAGGAGCGCGGCCTCGAGCCGCTGGCCCTGTGGCTGATGCTGCAGCAGCCGGGGGATCCGGAAACGGAAGCCGCGAAATATATCAACCCGGAGAAGGAAGTGCTGGACGCGGAAACCGCGCTGGCCGGCGCCCGGGATATCCTTGCTGAAACAGTCAGCGACGACGCGGATATCCGCAAGGCCCTGCGGGAGATGATGATGCGGGAAGGCGTGCTGGTGACCAAAGCCGCGAAGGAAGAGGACAGCGTCTACAGCATGTATTACGATTTCCGGGAACCGGTGCGCAGCATGGCGGCCCACCGGATCCTGGCGGTGAACCGCGGCGAGCGGGAGGAATTCCTTAAGGTCACGCTGGAGGTGCCGGAGGAGAAGGCCCTCGAAAGCATCCGGAAGATTTATGTACGGAACGCTTCCGCCGCGGCCGCGCAGGTTTCCGAAGCCTGCGGGGACGCCTGGGAACGGCTGGTTTTCCCCTCCCTTGAGCGGGAGGTCCGCAATGAACTGACGGACCGGGCCAACGTGTCCGCCATCTGGGTCTTCTCCCAGAACCTGCACCAGCTGCTCATGCAGCCGCCGATCAAGGGCAAGGTCACCCTGGGCGTGGACCCCGGTTTCCGCACCGGCTGCAAGCTGGCGGTCATCGACGAAGGCGGGAAGGTGCTTGATACCGGCGTCGGATACTTCACCCTGCCGGGCAATGAAAACGGGAAAGCCGCCGCGGCGCGGCTCATCAAGGGCTTTGTGCAGAAATACGGCGTTACGGCCATCGCCATCGGCAACGGCACCGCCAGCCGGGAGAGCGAACAGTTTATTGTCTCCCTCCTGCCGGAGATGCCGGGCACGGCCTATATGATTGTCAGCGAGGCGGGAGCTTCCGTCTATTCCGCCAGTAAGCTGGCGGCCGAGGAATTCCCGGACTTTGACGTCACGCAGCGGAGCGCGGTTTCCATCGCCCGGCGGATGCAGGATCCGCTGGCGGAGCTGGTCAAGATCGATCCGAAGGCCATCGGCGTGGGGCAGTACCAGCACGACCTGAAGCAGAATGAACTGACCGAGGCGCTCGACGGAGTCGTGGAGCAGTGCGTGAACCAGGTCGGCGTGGAGGTTTCCACCGCGTCGGCGGAGCTGCTGAGCCATGTGGCCGGCATCGGCCCGGCCCTGGCGAAGAATATCGTCGCCTACCGGGAGGAAAACGGGATCGCCACCCGGCAGGCGCTGAAGAAGGTGCCGAAACTGGGACCGAAGGCGTACGAACAGTGCGCCGGATTTCTGCGAGTGGCGGACAGCAAAAACCCGCTGGACGCCACCGGCGTGCACCCGGAAAGCTACGAGGCGGCAGGGAAGCTGCTGGAGAAGCTGGGATATGACCTGAAGGAACTGAAGCGGGGCGGCATTCCGGAGATCCCCCTGAAGGCAAAGGCCTACGGGGAGGAAAAGCTGGCGCAGGAGATCGGCGTCGGCATCCCGACGCTGAAGGACATGATTGCCGAACTGCAGAAGCCCGGCCGGGATCCCCGGGACGAGCTGCCCAAGCCCGTGCTGCGGACGGACGTGCTGGACATCAAGGACCTGACGCCCGGGATGGAGCTGACCGGCACCGTGCGCAATGTGATCGATTTCGGCGCCTTTGTAGACATCGGCGTGCACCAGGACGGCCTTGTGCATATCTCCCGCATGGCGGATAAATTCATCCGCCATCCCGCGGAGGTCGTGAAGGTCGGGGATGTGGTGAAGGTCTGGGTTGTCAGTGTGGATGAGAAGAAACAGCGGATCGCGCTGACCATGGTCAAAGGAAAAATGTAAAAAAAAATGAGGCATCCATAGAAGATGTGGGTTAAGCCAGCTTCTGAGGAGCTCTTCCCGGCAAGTAGATCATCCTCCCGCCACACCGGAGGT
>Ga0310690_10003661_pt1 | contig 22778 bp, 19 predicted proteins | sample AusTroGonzalo_MG_2_FD_207661 | JGI IMG/M metagenome (GOLD analysis project Ga0310690, IMG submission 207661) | Bovine rumen microbial communities from tropical cattle in Woodstock, Queensland, Australia - Gonzalo_04 (v2) (version 2) | ecosystem: Host-associated > Mammals > Digestive system >... | reverse complement strand
CATCGACAAGTACGTCGAGAGAGCAGCTGCCGGGGAGATGGCAGGCGGTGTCAATTTCGAGAAGTTCACGATCTTTGACAACATCAATATCTCAGAGGAGAACAGGCTGCAGTTCATTTCTCAGTATGAGAAAGGCACGATATGGTACAACCGCGATGTCCTTGGCCAGAGGTCCATAGCGGAAGGGCTGATCTACCCGAAGCTGGCTGGAGAGTTCTCCATGCCGAGGGGAGAGACGAAACCCAACGCGGTGACGAGGGAGCGGGCCATGCAGACCCAGTTCCTCTCGATCGTGATCGGCGTCGACTTCGGCGGCAACGGCTCCGGCCACGCTTTTGTTGCGTCCGGGCTGACACCGGGCTACCAGGAGTTGTACGCGCTCAGGTCGAGGAGATACGTCGAAGGAGAGAGCGACGAGGACACGGGAGAGCGGATCAGCGACATCGACCCCAAAAGGCTCGGTGAGATCTTCGTGGCATTCGTCAAAGAAACACTTCGGATATACGGCTATGTGACCGCTGTCTACTGTGACAGCGCTGAGCAGGTGCTTATCCGTGGGCTGCGCAATGCGCTCGCTGAGGCCGGCCTTGGCAACATCCGTGTGATGGACGCGCTCAAGGACGTGATCAACGACCGCATCTTCACGCTTTCGAGCCTGTCAGCGCAGAACCGGTTCAAGTATGTCGAATCCGATACCAAGTCCCTGCAGAGTGCGATCGGGACTGCGGTATGGGATCCCAAAAAGCTGACCGAGAACGTCCGCCTGGACGATGGAACGTCCGACATCGACAGCATGGACGCGTTCGAGTACAGCTTCGAGGGCGAGATCGACAGATTCATAAAGAGAAAACGATAACGGCAGACACGGCGCGGCCTGTGTCAGATGGAGGTGATTACTATCAGTGATTTTGGCAGATATTTGGAACTGGTTGAAAGGAAAGGTGAGAGCCATGCTACCTAAGGCCAGCGTAGAGCGCGAACTGCACGTCCGGATCGCAGAATCCGAGGTAATGAAACGCGCCGTAGAAGAGTGGATGGACATGTACAAGGACCGACCGCCGTGGAAGAATGGGGACGTGATCACGCTGAACCTGCCGGCTTCCGTAGCGGCGGAGCACGCGAGACTCATCCTCACAGAGTTCGCGATGGATTATTCAGGATCCGCCATGGCGACATTTGTTGAGAAGCAGATGAAGCGGGCCCTGAAAGAGAAGTTCCGCCAGGTTTCCCTGTACTGTGCCCTCGGCGGCATCGTGGCAAAGGTCTATCCTACGGACGTGGACCCCATGACCAAACAGCCGACCACCGTGGGCGTGGACTGGATCCATGCGGACGATTTCTTCCCGGTTGACTTCGATTCGTCCGGGAACGTCACAGCTGCAGTCTTCGCGCAGTACAAATACGACGGCGACACGGTCTATACGAGGCTTGAGTACCATGAGAAAAAGGGCCTTCAGTACCGCGTCACCAACAAGGCGTACATGGCCAAGATGCAGCAGGTCAACGGTGCCGACAACTTCACCCTCGACAGTCTCCTGCAGAAGGAGATCCCTCTGACAAGCGTCGAGGAGTGGGCGGGCATCGAGCCGGAGACCACCATGGCCGGCATGGAAGCGCCGCTGTTCGTCTATATCAAGGTGCCGATGCCGAACACAGTGGACACGGAGAGCCCTCTGGGCGTATCGGTGTTTTCGCTTGCCACCGAGCAGATCCAGGCGGCAGACGAGCAGTACGGGCGTGTTGTTTGGGAATATGAGGCGACAGAAGCCGCGATCGACGCGGACGAGTCGCTGTTTGACGTTGACCGTCTCGGCAGGCCGAAGCTCCCGGAGGGTAAGGAAAGGCTGTTCCGCACATACGCCATGAGGCGTAACGCTGAGAAGCAGCTCCTCACTCCGTATGCTCCGGAGATAAGGGACCAGTCGCAGTTCAACGGCCTCAACGAGCACCTGTTCAAGATAGAGTGGCTGTGCGGGCTGGCCTACGGCACGCTGAGCCATGCGCAGGAGATCGAGAAGACGGCAACCGAGATCAAGGCGTCCAAGCAGAGGTCATACCATACGGTATCGCTGATGCAGGACGAATGGAACACGGGCCTGCAGAACCTTGTCCTTGCGATCCAGGAGGTCGCGCTGCTCTACGGCATGGCTCCTGCAGGAAACGTCGAGGCGACGTTCACGTTCGGAGACGGGATCCTCGAGGACACGGATGTCGAGTACCAGAGGCGCTGGTCGATGGTACTGGCGGGCAAGCTCAGACCGGAGCTGTTCCTTTCGTGGTACTTCGGATGCACCGAGGAAGAGGCTCTGGAGATGATGCCTGCGGCGTCACCGGATCCCGAGAGCATGTTTACGCGAGAGTAAGGCGGTGATGCTATGCTGAGCCCCGAATATCTCGATATGTGTACTGACCCGCTGCTGAAGCTGTACGAGGATCTTGAGGATCAGATCATCGCTGACATCGCAAGACGGATAGCGAAGACCGGGACTCTGACCGAGACAGCTGACTGGCAGTATAAGGTCATCCGCGAGATCGGAGCTGTACAGCAGGATATCATCACGAGGGTATCGCAGATGAGCGGCAGAACAGAGGACGAGATACGGAGGCTGTTCGAGGAATCGGCATACGTCAACATTGAAACCAACGCCGCGCCGCTGATCAGCAACGGTTACGCGGTGGAAGTAGATCTCACCGCGCCAATGCGTCAGCTGATCGAGGCTGCGCTGAGGCGTACAGCGGGAGATATTAAGAACCTGACCCTCACGACAGGCGTCACGGGCGGCAATCTCTACTACGAGATGTCCAATCAGGCGTACATGCAGGCGTCATCCGGGGCATTCTCCCCACAGCAGGCCATTTGGAACGCTGTCAAGGGAGCGGCGCAGGAAGGCGCGACGGTGCAGTTCTCCCGGAGACGCGACAAGCTGGACGTCGCCATCCGGAGGAACGTCATGACGGCGCTCAACCAGACGGCCGGAAAGATCACCGAGATGAACGCCGACCAGCTGGGCGCCGAATACTATGAGACGAGCGCACACCCAGGCGCAAGGCCGTCCCACGCGCTCTGGCAGGGCCGTGTGTTCAAGATCGTAGGTGCCACGAGGGAATACCCGAACTTCGTGGAATCGACGGGATACGGGACTGCTGGAGGCTTGTGCGGCGTCAACTGCCGGCACAGCTTTAATCTGTTCTTCCCGGGGCTCAGCGAACGCGCCTATTCGTCCGATAAGCTGAACTGGTATAAGACACACACTGTCCGGTACAACGGCGAGGACTATACGGACTACGACGCGTCGCAGATGCAGAGGGCCATGGAGAGGAGCATCAGAGAGTCCAAGCGCCTGATCATAGCCGCCAAGGCAGCCGGCGAAGGAGCGACAGACGAGGACACGAAGCAGCTCATGGACGAGCAGTTCTCCGAGGAGAGCATCACGCTCAAGAAGAAGGAGCAGAGGCTGAGGGACTTCCTCAATCAGACAGGACGTGACGCGGAGAAATCAAGGGTCCGTGTCAATGGCTTTGACAGGAGCATATCGCAGAGAGCGGTATGGGCCAACAGGAGAAGAGCAACATAAGGCACTGGATATTTGAAAGGAGGAGAGAGTGGAAGAAACTGTAGTGAAGACATTCGACTTCGGAGAAGCGATCAAGCGCATCAAGAAAGGCGAACGCGTAGCCAGAAAAGGATGGAATGGGAAAAGCCAGTATGTGGAGCTTGCGAAGGCAATCAGCTACATGAATGCGTCCGGTGAAATCGTCAACGCTGAGCACAATGCGATCGGGAACCAGGCGCTTGCGTTTGTCGGAACGTCTGGCGTGCAGCTGGGCTGGCTTGCTTCGCAGGCGGATATGTTGGCCGAAGACTGGTACGTCGTATAAGGAGAGATCATGAAGGAAAAAGTGGTTAATGTCCTTGGGACGCCGTATGCGATCCTGTACAAGAAGAAAAGCGATGAACCGTTGTTCGTGGAATCCTGCGACGGATACTGCGACAAGACGACCAAGGAGATCATAATCATCGAGAAGGACGACGACCCGGATCCGAACGAGGTTTCCAATTTCGAGGCGTACCAGAAGCAGGTGCTCCGGCATGAGATCGTTCATGCCTTCCACATGGAATCCGGATTGCAGGCCCATTTCGATGTCCGGGATGAAGGTTTCCCGGAGGTCATCGTCGACTGGTTCGCGATACAGGGTCCTAAGATCATCAAAGCATGGGAGGAGGCGGATGCATTATGACGAATTATATCAGCTGTGAGATTGTCTCGGCGGAGAAGGCGCCGATTCACGATGAAGTATTTCTGGTCGACTACGAAGACGGCTGCGTGCGCGGCGTGAAGCAGGAGCATTTTGAAAAGTTCTTCATCCCGATCGACCCGAACCCGGAACTGGTGAAATCGGAGATCTCGGTCTCCCAGAAGATGGTGGATGAATTCATCGCATTCGACGAGGTCCAGACCATGGGAGAGGCAACCACCGTCGTGCGGTGCGTGCTCCGCAACGGATTCGTCATTGTCGAGTCCTCGTCCTGTGTGGATCCCGCCAACTACTCCGAGGAGATGGGCGCGCAGATCTGCAGAGAACGGATTAAGAATAAGGTCTGGGAGCTCCTCGGCTTCCTTCTCGCTACTGCAAAGAACGGAATGGGCTGAGGCTCCAGGAGCGATTTACAGAGGTTTTCCCTCTGTGACAGGTATTTCTATACCAAACCAATAAAAAACGCTGTCCGCCTCACAGGGGAGCTGACAGCCATATCGGAATGAAAGGGAGGCACTGCGCTATGCGCGGTGTTTTTTCTTGTCCGGAATGACGCTTAAACTACCACAACCCTGCAACCAATGCCCGGTACGGCGCTTAAACTGCCATGTCACAGCCATCCGGACGCTTAAAGGATGGCCTTTCACAGAGCCGGAAGGACCGGCGATTAAACAAACAGCGAAAGGAGCTATCAATGGCTTACGAATTTCTCAAGAACCTTTTTGGAAGCAATGAAGACGGGACACCGAAGTCCCTTACGGCTGATCAGCTGGAAGCAGCGATCGCGGCGAACAAGGATATTTCCGTTGTCGACCTCAAGGCCGGCGGCTACATCTCCCAGGCTAAGTACGACAGGCTGAACACTGAGAAGGACGGCCTGCAGACGCAGCTGACCGACGCAACCAACCAGCTGAAGGCTTTCAAGTCGGATGACGGCAAGACCATCGAGGATATCCGCAAGGACGTCAAGGATTGGGAGACCCGCTACAACACCGACACGCAGGCCCTCAGGAGCCAGCTCGCAGCGCAGGAGAGATCACACCTGATCGACCAGTATCTCGGCGGCATGGAGTTCACTTCCAAGCTCGCAAAGAAGGGGATCAAAGATCTCCTCGAGGGCGCGAAGGAGCTCTCCGTAAAGGACGGCGCTCTTGTTGGTGCTGACGACCTTATGAAGGGATACCGCACCGAGTACGCGGACGCCTTCAAGCCCGAGGAAGACCCCGGAGCAGGGGACGACAAGGGCGGACAGGGCGGCAACGATCCCGGAGCAGCTGGCCCTATGTTCACTTCCACGAGTTCTATGGGAGCAGGAAACCCGAAGAAGGGCGGAAAGGGCATGACCCTTGCAGAGGCCATGAAGTATAAGAACGAGCATCCGGATGCGGATGTAATGAGCCTCATCCGTCCTGAGTAAGAAGCAGTTTGAAAAACAGAAAGGATAGGTAAAACACTATGCCCGCAGTATTCAACAAAAAGTATTGGAATGATGAAGTATTCCAGGCTTACATGCAGACCCTCCCTCACGAGAGGCTGAACATGCTCCTTAAGTCCGGCGCGATCCGCCAGAGACAGGAGCTCGCTGCTGCTCTGTCCGAGCAGACCGGCGGCAACTACCTGACCACGCCCATGACCGGACGCATCGGAGGCGATGCTGTCAACTATGACGGCGCCACCAACATCACGCTGGGGAGCCTTGGAACGTTCGACCACTCCCGTATCGTTGTCGGCCGTGCAAAGGGCTGGCAGGAACTGGACTTCACCTTCGACATCACCGGAGGGAAGGACTTCATGGCCGAGATCGCGGCCCAGGTCTCCGATTACTGGGATGATATCGATGAGGACACCCTCACCTATATCCTGACCGGTATCTTCGCGATGACCGGAACCGGCAATGTTGATTTTGTCAACAACCACACCCACGACATCAGGAACGTGCTCAACTCCGCAAACAAGCTGGGTCAGTTCGATGCAACGACCCTCAATACCGCGATGCAGAAGGCGTCCGGCGATCGCAAGGGCAACTTCTCCATGGTGATCATGCACTCCGCAGTTGCGACCAACCTGGAGAACCTCAACCTCCTGACCTACATCAAGGAGAACGACGCCAACGGCATGCAGCGTGATACCGGCATGGCAACCCTCAACGGCCGTCTTGTCATGATCGACGACAACGTCCCTCACACGAACGTTGCCAACACCTACAAGGCGACCACGGACGTAGCGCTTGCTGCCGGCAAGACCTACTACACGAGAAGCGGATCCGGCACGACCCAGAGCCCTTACGTGTACACCGCTGTCGCAGCTCCCGATGTGACTGACATCGCTACCTACTACGAAGTAGACGATCCCGCACACGTCGAGTATGTCACCTACGTCCTCGGAGCAGGGGCTATCGAGTACACCAACTGCGGCGCGAAGGTGCCGTCCGAAGTGGACCGCGACCCCAAGACCAACGGCGGCGTAGACATGCTGTACACGAGGCAGCGTAAGTGCTGGGCTCCTTACGGCATCAGCTTCACGAAGCAGTCTATGTCCTCTGCTTCCCCGACCAACGTGGAGCTGGCAACCGGCGCGAACTGGGCGCTTGTGAAGGATACGGACGCGGACAATCCGACGTTCTTCCCTCACAAGTACATCCCGATCGCACAGATCAAGTCCAGAGGCTGATCGCCGGGAGGTACACCACATGGAGATGCCGTATGCGGATTTTACATACTACAGCGGCACATATTTCGGCACTGCGATACCGCAGGATAAGTTCCCCTACTACGCCAGACAGGCGAGCATGCTGATCAATGCACTGACATTCGGAAGGACGGAGGCTGTGGCCTCCTCTCTCCTCCCGGATGCGGTGCAGGATGCCACTTGCCGGGCGGCGGAGCTTTACGCCGAGTATGAGGCACGCAGATCCAATGCGGCATCGTCCACGCGGAACGGCCTCGTGAAATCCGAGTCCAACGACGGGTACAGTATCTCATACGGAGACTACGACGCATCAGCTGACAAGGCGGCGACGGAAGAAGCGATCGGCGCGGAGCTGGCGATCTACCTTGCGCACACCGGGCTGATGTTTCGCGGGTTCTCGGCGTACTGGGACAAGGAGGCGAGGTCATGATCACGAATGCGGCTATTACGATCTACAACAGGAAGCGGAAGGGGCGCGAAAGCGTCCTGCTCCCGACAGTCATCAAGGACGCCTCATGGTTCTATGGACGGAGAGCCGCTCGCGGCCAGTTCATAGACAATGAGGACTCCTATCAGGTCCGTATCCCTTACGGCGCCGATACTTCCGGGAAGACCTACATCAGTGCCAAGGGCTACGCGGAGCTGACAGAGCAGGAAGCGGCGGGATACTGGACAATCCAGATCGACGATTTCGTCCTGATGGGGGAATACACGACCTCGATGTCTGACGAGAGGGACCTTAAGGCCCTTACCGACGACCAGTTTGTGGTGAACAATTTCGCCGACAACACCATCCGCGGAAGCGATGCCGTGAAGCACTGGAGGATAGGAGGGCTGTAATGGCTGAACATCGCATTACCACCCCGAATGGAACAACAGTAACCGGGAACGGATGCATGGCGGAGCTGCGGTGGAGCCCCGGCTTCTCAAGCTCGTGGTCTGGGACCATGAACAAGAAGCAGGCGTTCATCGACAGCGAGGTCCTGCGTCTCTGCGCGCCCCTCATGCCGCTGAAGACCGGAGCCCTCATCGGCTCTGGCACGATCGGCACGAAGATAGGCTCAGGAGAGGTCGTCTATCAGTCCGTATACGCCAAAAAGCAGTATTACGACACGGCTGACAGCCGGCCTTACGACGGCGCCAGGGGAGCGCACTGGTTCGAAAGGATGAAAGCCGCCCACAAGGACCAGATCCTCAGGGGGGCACAGAAGATCGGCTAAGGAACGGAGAGGAGGGCTTATGTCTCTTATCCAGGCGGTAGTTAACTACGTGACAGCATGCCCTCTGCTCTCTGAGGGCTATATGCGTGTGGACAACCTCGGGCCGGATCCTGTCGAGTACGGTATTGCCGTGCTCCCCGGAAGCCCGATCGTGAAGAAGTACATCGACGGATCCTCGATCCGCCAGTACCTCTTCGCTGTCACATCGCGCGAATATTATTCAATCGACATGCTCGCGAACATCGCCAACAGCGAATTCTATGAATCGCTCGCTGACTGGTTCGAGGAGCAGAACGCTGCCAAGAGCTTCCCGGACTTCGGGACGGGCAAGACAGTGCAGCGCATAGAACTGGTAACATCCGGGTATCTCTATTCCACAGACCGCAAGACAGCGCGGTATCAGCTGGAGGTCCGGATCATCTATCATAAGGAGGCTACAAATGAGCGCAACAGTAATTCAGCGTCATGAGTTTGCAGACTATCTGAACTGCGGCACTTCCACGACACCGGACTATCAGCTGATGGGTACCGGCTTCACCTCTCTGAATGAGAGCCCGAATGCGCAGACCAACACCAAGAAGTATGTAAACGAGAAGTCGTCCACGACTTCCATCACGCAGTATCAGACGGAGTTCGCCTATGACGCAGACCTGATCGCGACCGAGGCGTGCATCCTCGCTCTGTACAATGACGGCCGTGATCACAAGACCGGCTCCGATGCGGTCCATGAATACGTCCGCGTCGAGCTGTGGGATCCCGCCACTACGAACAGCACGACCGAGTTCAAGGCGCGCAAGTTCTTTGTCGCGAACAGTGTTTCCGACATCGCTGGAGATGACGACATCCAGGTGTCCGGCACGCTCCACGCGCAGGGCGATCCCATCGACGGCACGTTCAACATCTCGACCAGGACATTCTCTGCGGCGTCCTGATCGTCGGTAACAGATCTTAAACAGGAGGTGACGCAATGAAAGTAGACGTTTTGGGTGTCGAGCTTGAGCTGGATATCTATGATGTGGATGTATTTGAGAAATTCGAACATGAGGTCAATGAGGTCAAGCGCAAGGCAGACATTACCGTGCAGGGGCAGACCAACGCGCAGAAATTGCGCCGCCACTGTGCGATCGTCAAGGAGTTCTTTGACAATGTGTTCGGCGCCGGCACTGCGAAAGAGGTGTTCGGAGAGAAGGACAACATCAAGGACTGCACGGACGCTTATCTTACCGTGATCGAGACCATGAGCCCGGCATCGAGCCAGTATACCGCTGCCATCGACGAAAAGCGCGAAGCTATCGAGTCGAGGTATACGCCTGAGGAAGACGACCAGGAGGAAATTGCCCGTCAGCAGGCTGCGTTCCGCAAAGCGAACACAAGCCAGTTCGTAGGAAACAGGGCTCAGCGCAGGAATTCCGGTAAGAAGAAAAAGCGCTGATGGGCATCCTGGAGAGAAAACTGCCTACAACCGTATTGATCAATGGTGTGGAATATCCGATCCGGAGCAACTTCCGCACCATGATCAAATTCGAGCAGCTGATGCAGGATCCGGAGGTCACAGACCAGGATAAGGTATGGCTGGCGCTGAGGCTGTTCTATCCCGATATCCCGGAGGACACGGACAAGGCCGTGGATCAGCTGCTGTGGTTCTACCGCTGCGACAAGCGGGACAACATTTACACCAAAAAGACAAAGAAGCGCAGGTCCAAGAGGACCGACCGCATCTATGATTTCCAATGTGACGATGACTACATCTATGCGGCCTTCATGTCGCAGTACCGCTTAGATCTCCATACGGTCAAATACCTTCACTGGTGGAAATTCCGGGCCATGTTCAACGCCATCGACGAGGATACGCTGTTCCACAAGATAATGGAGTACAGGGCGGTGGAGCTGGACAAGGTGCCGAAAGAGAAACGCGCCTATTACAAGCGCATGAAGCAGCTGTACGCGCTTCCTCTGTCACAGAGCGAGGAAGATCGCCAGAACGCGCTGGAGCAGGCGCTTTTGAATGGCCAATCACTGGAAGGACTGGTATGAATAATGAGAAAGAAAAGAAGATCAAACATCGGGTGATATGCCCGAAATGCGGATATCAGATGCCGATCTATTACGACGATCAGGCTGAATCCAAGGGCGTGACAGTGACCTGCAAGGGACGTAACTGCCGCGCCGTCTTTGAAGTTAAGATAGAAAACGGAAAACAGATCAGGTAGAGCCATTATGAGCCGATGATTTTTTAGCCGGAAGGAGGTGAAGAAATCTTGGCTTATGATGGCACTTTGCGATTTGACACTTCGCTAGACACTTCTGGTTTCGAATCCGGCGCTTCCAACATGGGAGAGGTCGCCAAAAATGCCCTGGCGGTGTTCACAGGCAACTTGATGACAAGTGCTGTGGAAAAGATCGCAGAGATAGGGAAGACGGCCATGCAGTCCGGATCCGAGTTCGAGGCCTCCATGGCCAAGGCGAGCACCCTGTTCTCCGGAACGGATCAGGAGTTCGCAGACCTCTCACAGACAATCCTTACCCTGTCATCTAATACCGGGCTTGCCGCGAACGGGCTGGCTGAAGCCGCATACAGTGCGGAGTCCGCTTCCGTACCAGCTGAACAGCTGGGCGTCATGCTCGAAAAATCTTCAAAACTTGCCGCTGCCGGCTTTACTGACATAGACACCGCGCTGTCTGCGACCGCCAAGACGATGAACGCCTACGGCATGGAAGGCGAGGAGGCCATGGACAAGGTCCAGAAGGTCCTCATGCAGACGCAGAACCTCGGTATCACGACGGTCGGCGAGCTGGGCGCGAGCCTTGCACAGGTCACGCCAACAGCCGCGGCATTCGGCGTCTCCTTCGACCAGGTAGGCGCTGCCCTTGCCGGCATGACGGCACAGGGCACATCCACCGCTCAGGCCACGACACAGCTCAACAGCATGATCGCTGAGCTCGGCAAGAGCGGTACCAAGGCGGCGAACGCGTTCAAAAAAGGAACTGAGCACATCAAAGAGGGCGGCCTGACCTTTGCGGAAGCGATGGAGAGCGGCTGGGAGCTGTCGGACGTTCTGGAGATCATGAACGACCAGGCGGCGGAAGCAGACGTCTCCCTCGTCGATATGTTCTCCTCCATAGAAGCCGGTAAGGCGGCGCTGTCGATCGACAACTCCGACTGGCGAAAGAACATGGAGGGCATGGCCACCGATGCGGACGTCGTAGGAGCTGCCTACGACAAGGTCAGCGATACGGTGCAGTTCAAGTCCCAGCAGATGAAGACGTCCCTGCAGAACCTTGCTACGGTCGCCTTCCAGTCTGTTGCGAAGGACATGAGCGGCGCTCTGGACACCGGCTCTGATGCCGTAGGCAGGATGACAAAGGCGCTCCAGGAGGGCGGCTTTGAAGGCCTTGCCGAGGAAGCGGTCAAGGTTGGCGGAGAAATGGCGACCAAGATCGCGTCCGGGCTTCTGAAAGGCCTGCCGAAGATCGTGAACACAGCTGTATCGATCGGCGGCAAGATTGTGCCGCAGGTCGCATCCGGGATCATGACAGCGATGCCGAAGGTCACCGAGGCGGCTGTCGGTATTATCCACAGCGTTACGGAGGGGATACAGTCCAATCTTCCGAGCCTGATTCCGGTCGCGCTGAACGCGCTTTTGGAGTTTACAGGGTCGCTGAGATCTAACGTCGGCACGATCGTCGACGCGGGCCTCGAAATGGTGATGGCACTGGCTGACTCGCTGGTCCAGAACATCCCCGTATTTGTTCAGACGGTTCCCACTATCGTCACGAACATTGCCGGGCTGATCAACGACAACGCGCCGAAGATCCTTTCGTGCGGCGTTCAGATCATCGGGAAGCTCGTAGGCGGCATCATTTCCGCCCTGCCTGTCATTGCACAGAATATCCCGCAGATCATACAGGCCATTGTCTCCGTACTGATGGCATTTAACTGGCTGAATATCGGCAAGAGCATCATTACGTTCATCAAGAACGGCGTGAAGGCGCTTTCGACGGCTCTCCCTAATACCCTTAAGAACATCGGCGAAACGGCCCTGGAATGGCTCAAGGCCATTAACTGGACCACTCTGGGGGCTGACATCATCGACCTCATCGTCATGGGCGTGCAGACGCTCTTGTCGGCTATCCCGGACGCGCTGCTTGCGATCGGCACGAATGCGGTCGAACTGGTCAAGGGAATTGACTGGCTCGGCGTAGGATCCTTCATTGTGGAGGGCCTCATCTCCGGTATCAGCGGGCTCGCAGAAGCAGCTGTAACCGCCATTAAGGGCGTAGGAGAATCGATCCTCGGCGGTTTCAAATCGTTCTTCGGGATCAGTTCCCCGTCCACCGTCATGGAGGAGCAGGGCAACTTCCTTATCGAGGGCATAGTAAACGCGCTCACGAACCTTCCGTCCGCGATCGGCAGCTGCCTGAGCGGAGCGCTGTCCACCGTAACCGAGTGGGGAGCAAATCTCGCGCAGAACGGCCTGTCAGCGGCAGGTGATTTCCTCTCGAACGTCGGAAGCAAGATCGGAGCTGTCCCGGATAAGGTCGGAGGTTTCCTCGGATCCGCGCTCACTACCGTCTCGCAGTGGGGCAAGAACACAGTCTCAAAGGCGAAAGAGACGGCGAGCGGAGCACTGAACAATGTCCAGTCGAACTTCAGCCAGATCCCCGGCAAGATCGGGACACAGCTGAATACGGCGCTGACAAAGGTCAGCACCTTCGGCACAAAGACGATCACCGACATCAAGACGGCCACCACGACGGCACTGAACGCTGTAAAGACCAACTTTACGGCGATGACTACGCAGATCAATACTCAGCTGACATCGGCGCTTGCGAAAGTGACCAGCTGGGGCACGAACACGCTCAGCAAGGTGAAGAGCGCATCGACCGGGGCCGTGAATGCGGCAAAGGCGGCGTTCTCGCTGCTTCCTCCGGGAGTGCAGACGCACCTGAGCACGTGCGCGAGCAAAGTTTCGGCGTGGGGCAGCCAGCTGGCGACAAACGGCAGGGCGGCCGCGAACGCGTGCAAAAACGCCGTAACAGGCGCTTTGAGCAGCCTGCCCGGTGCGATCGTATCGATCGGCGAAAACATCGCGAGCGGCCTCGCACGAGGCATCCGCAACGGTATCGGATGGGTCATCGATGCGGCAAAGGACCTCGCGAGCAGGGCATTGAATGCGGCCAAGAACGCACTCGGCATCAGCTCCCCTTCCCGTGTATTCGAGAAGGAAGTCGGCCGGTTCATCCCTCCGGGCATCGGGCGGGGCGTCAGACGCGCCATGCCTCAGATGGAGAGGGAGACGGAGCAGGAGCTCCAGGGCTTCGCGGAGCGCATGAGCGCAGTTGTCGACGAAGAAATGGCAGGAAAGGTCGGATCGGTAAGACTGAGGTCGGGATTCTACGACGAGCCGGGTGACGGCGGCGGAGGATCCGGAGGCAACGTATACCAGACGATCAACATCAACCAGCCGGTCAAGACGCCGTCCGAGACGGCGAGGGCCATCAGGCTGGAACAGCAGTATGGATTGGCAGGTGAATAAATGGAGCAGATAAGAATTGTACGGGACGATGGAAAAGAATTCCTTATGGACGGGACATACAGCGGCTCTGCTCTGTGGGGGATCCTGTCACACAGCGGATTCGGTGATATCCAGAACGATATCACGACTGAGAAATATGCGATCGGCGACGGCGAGGAGGTTACGGGCGAATACATCCCCAAAAGGCCCCTCGACATCACCGCCGACGTCAAGGATACGAAAAACAACGCTGAGGGACGTGCTTACGCCCTCAGCTTTTTCAATCCGAAGCACATGTTTACGGTCTACCCCACGCATAACGGCGTGACAAGGTGGATCAAGGCAAAACTGCAGAAGCGCAAGTGCGAGCCGCCTTCCCTTGGCGAGAGCGCCAAGCTGGAGCTGGCGATGATCTGCCCGGATCCGTATTTCTACGATATGGACAACTTCGGCAAGGACATCGCCGCGACTGCCGGCGGCATGACGTTCCCCTACAGGTCCCCGATCGGGGGCGGTTTCAATACCGGTTACTACCTGTTCACGAAGGAAACGGAGATCGAGAACAACGGCGACGTTGCCACTGACCTGGTCGTGGAGATCACCGCGACAGGGGAAGTGGTCAACCCGAAGATCTGCAAGGACAGCGCATACGTCAGGCTGGTCAGGACGCTGTCCCTCGGGGACGTGCTCCGGATCGACCTGCAGAAGAACCGCATCACGCTGAACGGGGTGAACTGCATCGGGTATACCGACAGGACGTCCAGTTTCCAGAAGATGAAGATCGAGCCTGGAATCTCGGTGATCTCCTTCGATGCGGATTCCGGGGACGCCAACATGAGCACTGTGCTCTATTACACGCAGAAATATCTGGGGGTGTGACATGGAACTGAAAGCGCTGAATGAAGAATTCCTGCTCTGCGGTCCCATGTCGCTCGCCTGTTTTGATATAGTGTGGAACCGCAAATACTACGAGAACGGCAAGTTCTCGGTCCAGATCAAGGCGTCCGATTATGACCCGGACATGAAATACATATACACGGCCGATCGCCCGGAGACGGGCTGCATCGAGCAGGTCCAGTACACTCAGGATGATTCCATGATCGTCCTGAGCGGCTTTTTTTATGAGCGGAGGCTTAACGACAAGGTCGTTTACCCGACCTTCAAGGAGCGGGCTACGCGGTCGAAATTCGTCGCAGATGCGGTCGAGACCTACATGGACGACCTGCCGATCGAGGTCGGAGACTACACGAATGCCGGCACAGCGGCTACAAGGCAGGACACCGGGAGCAACCTCGACGACCTCGCACATTCGGTCCTTAAGGCCGAGGAAAGGGCATACAGGTGCGTCTACGTCTACGAAGACAATCAGATGACATTCCAGATCTATCAGGGTCTTGACAGGACGCAGAGCCAGAACGTGAACAACTTCGTGACGTTCTCAAAGGGCTTCCGAAACATCCGGAACGCGCGCGTCACTGAGGACTCGTCAAACTTTAAAAACTACTTCATCTGCGGCGGCCAGGGGCAGGGATCCTCGAGGATCTACGCGGTCCTCGACCTCTCCGGAGGCGGCTACAAGCGGATGCAGTTCCTCGACATGCGCGACATCGAGAAGACGGACGGCATGACGACGGAAGAGTACCAGGAGGCCATGATCGAGCGAGCGTACGAGAAGGCGGCGGAGTATGCGGATATCCATAACCTGGAGTTCGATGCAGACGCCAATGAGGGCTTTGTGTACCTCGAGGACTACGACCTCGGAGACAAGTGCGACATCATCATCGACGAGCTCCAGAGGTCGTATGAGGCCCGCATCATAGAGGTGCTCGAAACATGGTCGAAGGGCATCCACCAGGTAACATTGACATTCGGGGACAAGATCCCGACACAGTACGAGAAAGCGAGGTTAAGGTAAATGATTTATTTCCCTTTTGATTCGGTCGTCAGCGATGACGGGCAGGGCAATCTGAGCTACGACCGTGAGTTCAACTCCGCCAACCTGCGGAAGATCTTCCACGGACTCTATACCAACGGCGTCGCGATGTCGGACAACTCAGCCGCCTTGCAGGTATCGCCGGTGTCCGGGCTCAACGTCTCCGTGGGGACCGGATTCGTCATCATCGAGGGCGCTATGGGCTGCCTTGAGAGTGCGGAGGCTGTCGCTGTTGACGCCGCGCATGAGACATACACCCGCATCGACTCCATCATGGTGCGGCTTAACACGAATACATCCGGAAGATGTATCTCTATCGAGTATGTCAAGGGCACGCCTGCGTCAGCTCCGTCCGCTCCCGAGCTCGTGAGAGCCGGCGGCATCTATGACCTCAGGCTGGCCAACATCAGGATCCCGGCAGGGGCTGATGTCATCACCGGATCCATGATCACCGACATGCGCCTCAGCGGTGACTGCGGCGTCGCTACGGCAAGGCCGGAGCAGGTGAGCACCGTATCGATCTTCAACCAGTACCAGGCGGCGCTCAATGAATACATGCAGTACGTCCAGGACTGCATCAACGAGACTGTGGCCGGCCAGCTGCAGACGCAGATCGACAACATGCAGGACGCTGAAGTTGAAGGATCACTGGCGGCACAGCTGGCGGCGATCAATACGACGCTGACCAATATCAACACGTCGCTCACGAACCAGAACGCGCTCCTCACGGAGCTGGTGACGGCAAGGAACGTGCGCACGCTCGGCGGCAATTTCCGCTTCAACAACTCCAACTGGGTTGTAGACAGTGTTTACTGCGTCGGCAAGATCGTGTTCCTCAAAGGCCATGTGTCCGCACCGTGGAACACGGCAGACACCGCCAAGTGGTCGTCAAAAGATTCAAACTCCGTGCGGCTTGCCTGCCCGGCAGGGTACAGGCCCATAGCTAATGCGGAGCTCAATTTCGGTGCCAAGACGTCGAACTACAACGCCGACAAGACGTGCTTCGAGCTTCAGACCGCCGTCCTAGAGACAAAGGCGAACGGAGACACGCTGCATCTCATTTACGGTTACGCACAGAGCCTGAGGGGAACGCACAGCTACAACTTCCAGATCGTCTATATCCGCAACGGCTCGGTTTCAGCTTAAGGAGGTGCTATGTCCAAGTTAATCTATATTGTCAATCAGGAAAGGCGATCCCTTGACAGGACCAGCAGCGACATCGTATTTGTCCAGGGGGACAAGTTCGTTGATACTGTCGAGATCTGGTTCCCGGAGTATTTCGACGAGATGAACCTTGCCACGTCCCTTGTCAGGATCATGTACAAGCTCCCCGGAGCGACCGCAGTGCAGAGGGCGGCACTGACCACCTACGAGGTCCTTGAGGAGGGCTACATCTCCTACACATGGAATCTCAACACTCTGACGGATACGACGGGAAACATCGCCTTCGCTGTCTGCCTGCTCGACCTCGAGCTCGACGGCGAGACGGTGGAATTCGAGTGGCACACGACGCCCGTATCCTTCTCGATCGTCAGCACGATCCACGGAGAATCTGACGCGGTTGTCCCTCCGGATATTGCGGCAGACATCGAGACACAGCTGCAGTCCCTCAAGGCGAGGGTATCGGCCCTCATGTACCAGATCAACAGCGTCAACGGCGGGCTTCCCACTCCTGTCACACTGGCGTCCGAGATGGTCGAAGAGGAGCTCCTGTATCTCTATATGGGATCCGAGGAGGGCTACGAGAACGGCTACTGGTATTACTACGACCATGCCAATTCCGAATGGGCGCCCGGCGCGCAGTACGGCGCACATGCGTCGGATTCGGAGCTCGATACGACGAGCACCAACCCGATCCAGAACCGGGCCGTAGCGACAGCCTTCAACGCCCTCAGGACGGAAGTCCTTGCCGCTGCCGCAGACGCTATCGAGAACCTGCCGGCAGGCAGTATCGAGCGCGTGAAGCTGTCCTCGGCTGTCGAGGCGGTCCTTCTCCTCGCGGAGTCGGCCATGCAGCCCTCGGTCTACGACACGCTCGGCCTGCAGACGGATATCTTCCAGTATGCGAAAGGTCGTGCGGACAGCGTATATGACAACTACGTCCTTCCGCTGATCAACGAAGTGCATGCGGCCTATGTGATCAACGACGATTCCGACACGCTGACCTACCAGAACCTCGGCGCGGCCATCAATGGCGCTCTGAATGCGGCGAAAGCGTATGTCAGGGCAAGGCTTGTCGAGTACAAGGCCTTTACGATCACCGTGACCAACCAGCTCCCGATCGCCGGCGAGCCCATGGTATTCTATCTGGTCCCCAAGGATAACGGAGGCTACGACAAATACTGGTGGATCACGGACGAACACAACAATTCCGTATGGGACGTATTCGGATCCGCGACGACGCTCGTGGTCGATTCCCTCCCTCTGACGGGAGACGAGGACGCGGATTACATTCTGAAAACGACTGCCGGCTGCCTGTATTACAAGTGGTTCGACAATGACTGGCACATGGTCGCCGGCTCCATGGCAGAGGTGGTAGAGGAGCTCCCGCAGACAGGAAACGTCTATACGGATTATTACTGCCCGAACGCGGCAGGCACCTACGTCCATTACAAATGGATCGACGGGGCATGGGAGACGATCGGTTCCGATGCCTACACAAAGACGGAGGTCGACAATCTCCTTACGACCATCAGAAACTCTGTGTCGTCCCTGTCCAGTGACCTCGGGATCACCAACGCCAACCTGACGTCCCTGTCGAGGACGGTCGAGCGCGTGGCCCAGGACCTGGCCAACCTTGACACAGAGGGCTACACATATTACGCAGCGCTGACGCAGGACGGCGACACCTACACGTTCACACTGTATGAGGTGGACGGAGAGGACGAGACGGTCAAGTCTCAGTTCGTCCTGCCTTCGGGAGGAGGCGGAGGCGGTTCTTCCGGGACCACCCAGCTGGAGGTCGAAAAGATCACCGCTTCTCCCGTTGTCTGTACGCCTACCGACGATGTCATTATCCAGATCAGCTATTCCTCGACAGATACGGACGGCGAACTGGTGGACGGCACCTATACATGGAGGATCGGCACGACGACGATCGCGTCCGGATCCCTCGTACAGGGCACGAACACCTTTGACCTGACGGAGCACTGCTCCGTAGGAACGCAGAAGCTGATTCTTACGGTGACGGATGAAGGCGGCTCCGTAGCTGTCAAGTCCTGGACCGTACAGATTGTCGACGTCCGCCTCGAGAGCGCATTCAGCGACCGCTACACGAACCCGCTCGGAAGGTCCGTAAACTTCACCTACACGCCCTATGGCGCCGTATCGAAGACGGTCCATTTCAAGCTCGACGGCGTGACTTTGGAGAGCGTTGTGACATCCGCCTCCGGCACGCTTCAGTCCTATACGCTGTCTCCGCAGACCCACGGAGCACACCTTTTGGAGTGCTGGATCACGGCAACGGTCAACTCGACTGAGATCGAGACAGAGCACATCTTCAAGGACATCATCTGGTACGACGAGAGCTCAAGCGCGCCGGTGATCGGCTGCGCGTACCGCTATGACCATTACGGGCAGGTTTCCGCGAGGCAGTACGACACCACGAGGATCGCCTATGTGGTCTACGACCCGTCGACATCCACGCCCGCTGTCACGCTCGCCGTGGACGGAGTGACGGTGAACCAGCTGACGCTCACAGAAGCCCTCAATACATGGGCCTTCAAAGCGGACGATGTGGCCGTGCATATCCTGACAATCACCTGCAGGAGCACGTCCGTTGAGATCCGCGTGAACGTCCACGAGCTTGGCTACGATGTCAGCCCGGTGACCGCCAACCTGGAATTCGACTTCGACCCGATCGGGAGATCCAACACGGCGGCCAACAGGCTGTGGGAGGACGAGAATCATCCGGAAGTCGCCATGACCGTCAGCAACAATTTCGACTGGCAGAACGGCGGCTATAAGATCGACGATGACGGCAACCAGTATTTCTGCGTAAAGGCAGGCTCGAGGGCCTATATCAGCTACGACCTCTTCGGGAGCGATCCCGTGCAGGCCGGCGCTGAGTTCAAGGTCATTTTCAAGACCTGCAATGTCCGGGATAATACGACGTCGTTCCTGACGTGCCTCCCTGTCGATAATGTCCAGGTCGGCCTTGATATGAAGGCTCACGCAGCCTACCTTAAGACGTCCACCGACGAGCTGTACATGCCGTACAGTGAAGAGGACGTCATTGAGTATGAGTACAACATCAACACTCTGGATCTTGAGAACGCCGAAGCGAAGTCCTACATCATGACCTATGAGGACGGCGTAGGAGCAAGACCGCTGATCTATGACGCATCCCACCGCATTTATCAGTACACTCCGGCTCCGATCACGATCGGCTCGGATGACTGCGATGTGTGGATCTACCGCATGAAGGCTTACAGCAGCGCGCTGAGCGATTCGGACATCCTCCGGAACTTCATCGCGGACTCCAGGGATTCGACGACAATGATCAACCGCTACGAGCGCAATCAGATCTACAACGAGAACAACCAGCTGACACCCGAGAGCGTGGCCAACGCCTGCCCTGACCTGAGGGTCATCATGATCGACTGCCCTCATTTCACGAATGACAAAAAGGACTATGTCAAGAACACGAACGTCCGGTGCATTTACAGGAACGGCGATCCGGCCTACGATAACTGGCAGTGGACGAACGGCTACCACGCCGGCCAGGGTACTACGTCGAACGAATACGGCTTCGCAGGCCGTAACATCGACATCATCTTCGGCTTCGACGGAGAGCATCAGAGGGTTTCCAAAATCCCGCTCGATACGTCCTACATCTCGGAGCTGGTCCTTGGTGACGGCACGAGGTATTCGGACGGATCCGGGAAGATCGGACTGACAAGGGACTCCGTCCCGAACGACTGGTTCAACATCAAGGTCAATATCGCGTCTTCGGAGAACGCCAACAATGCTCTCCTGCAGAAGCGGTATAACGACTACATCCCGTACAAGACGCCCGGCCAGAAGAAAGACAGCAGAAAGAAGAACTCCATGGAGTTCCGCAACTGCGTCATCTTCGTTCGCGAGAACGATCCAGACCTCACGACCCACAGGGAGTTCGGGGATACCGGCTGGCACTTCTACGGCATCGGCAACCTTGGTGATTCCAAGAAGACGGACAACACCCGTGTTACGGATCCCACCGACCTCGCCGAATTCGTCATCGAAGTGTCGGACAACACGCTGCCGAACAGCTGGTTCCAGACAGGCGTATATCTCGACGAGAACGATGCTATCACATACGACCCGGACGAAGCTGTCTCGATGGTGTATCCCATCACCACCGCACAGTGGGAGAATCAGAACAACCTTAAGAGGCAGTCACTCTACAATGATTGGGACGATTCCTTCGAGTTCCGCTATGACATGGGAACGAAGGACGGCGAGACCATCAGCTCCGCAGCGATCGAAGCGCAGCAGGAGCTGTCCAAGCAGGTGTGGCGCGACATGTACGAGTGGGTGATCACATCCACGAATTCGGAGTTCGTCAGCGAGTTTGGGAACTGGTTCATCACCGAGTCCCCACTTTACTGGTATCTCTTCACTGAGAGATACACCATGATCGACAACAGGGCCAAGAACACGTTCTGGCACTACGGCAAGGTCTACATCACCGAAGCGGAAGCTGTGGAGCTTGGAGACGATGCACAGTATTACACGATCAACAATGCGGCAGCGGCCATCAACAATGGCTACAGGTTCGACCTGTGGGATTACGATAATGATACCGCTCTCGGCATCAACAACTCCGGCGAGCTGACGATGACATACGGCAAGGAGGACATCGACTACAAGACAGACGGCGATCCGAGCTCCGGATTCATCTTCAACGCCGCGCAGTCCGTATTCTGGATGAGGATCCGCGCGCTCATGCGCTCCCAGCTGCAGGCGATGTACCTTGACAGGGAATCCGCAGGCTGCTGGTCCGCTGAAAGCCTGATCAACCAGTGGGACGCATGGCAGGAACAGTTCCCGGAGGAGCTGTGGCGCCTTGATATCGAGAGGAAGTATCTCAGGACCTACCAGGCCGGCACGATCCGCTTCCTCAATGAGATGATGAACGGACGCAAGAAGTATCAGCGCCGCCAGTTCGAGCGCGACCAGGAGGCCTACATCGGCACCAAGTACGTCGGTACCGCGGTGCGTGCGGACCAGATCATGTTCCGCTGCAATACGCCTTCCAGTGCTGTCGTGTCTCCAGACTACACGCTGAGGCTCGTCCCTTATTCCGACATGTACCTGACGGTTCTCTACGGCAACAGCCCTGCCCCCGTACAGGTAAGGGCGAAAGCCGGCACTGAGTACACCTTGGAGACGGCCCTCACGGAGATGGATGATACGGCCATTCTGATCTACTGCGCGAGCAGGATCCAGGCCATCAATGACCTGAGCGCCTGCTACATCCATGACAATGATTTCTCAAAGGCCAGCAAGCTGAAAACGCTTGTCATCGGCAATACGACACAGGGCTACGCGAACCAGTTCCTCACCACGCTCAACATGGGCAATAACACGCTCCTGGAGACGCTGGACATCCGGAACTGCCCGAACCTCACAGGCTCCATCAACCTGAGCGCCTGCGAGAACCTGGTCAATCTTTACGCCGAAGGAACGGCCATTACGTCGGTTCTGTTCGCGGCAAACGGCAAGATTACGCACGCGCATCTGCCCGGCACGATCAACAGCCTGACCTTCCGCAACATCCAGTATCTGACGGACCTTGTGGTCGCGAGCTACGCCAATCTGGAAGCGCTCACCTGTGAGTATTCCAACATTGACGCTCTGACCATCATCCAGACGGCCATCTCCACGCTGCAGATCTGCAGGGTGCTCGGCATCGACTGGGAGCTGGCCACGACAGACACGCTCAACGCGATCATCGCAATGAGCCAGTCACTCCTCACTGGGCAGGTGTACATCTCCGGAGCGATCCGTCAGCAGGAGCTGCTCAGTTATGACAACGCATGGCCGGATCTCGACGTAACCTACGATTCGCAGAATCTTGTCACGCAGTACCTTGTCAGTTTCGTCAACGCTGACGGCACGACGCTGTATGAGACTTATGTCGACCGCGGCTCCACTCCTGTGGATCCCGTAACGGCAGGG
>Ga0310690_10003660_pt1 | contig 22778 bp, 22 predicted proteins | sample AusTroGonzalo_MG_2_FD_207661 | JGI IMG/M metagenome (GOLD analysis project Ga0310690, IMG submission 207661) | Bovine rumen microbial communities from tropical cattle in Woodstock, Queensland, Australia - Gonzalo_04 (v2) (version 2) | ecosystem: Host-associated > Mammals > Digestive system >... | reverse complement strand
TCAAATCAACTTTCCTGATCGAAAACAACATGTCCCCAAGCAAAACGGTAGATATGACAGAAATAATCGGCCCTAGACATTGTGAATGGTTGGTCATACCCATAAAAAGACTTGTTGCTGTTGACAAATCAATCCTCCCAAATTCAATGTCTTCTGCCTTCAACTGCGAAAGAGTTGGGAATGGGACAAGCACGACAGACCCTATGATAAACAAGATGGCAACCGACAGCATCACACTTCTAATTTTTCTACTTGACACCTGCGGGTTAATCCCTACTTGATTCGAAATCCCAAAATATGTAAAATATATTAGAGAAAAAAGCAACAATTTCAAGAAAGAGATCTTAGGATTCCAACCTTGCATAGACGATAGTATCATGACTACAATATAAAACATCATACCAGCATACGGGCGTATCGCACCATGCATTGGATATGCCATAACATTAAACACCATAACACTGCCTAAAAAAAGCATCAATCCCCGCTGCATCCAGCCAAACAGACCACCTTTTGGCACTATATATGGATTGACAATAAGGGCGCAAATCGCCACAAGAAGCCAGAACAACAATGCTTCAGTCTTACGAGCCAATGCACAATATAAAACCATTGGAATGACAATGGCGAAGCCAGTACCGCCAGTTGCCCGCATAAGACCAAATACGATACCAAACCACAACAGGCACTTAAAAAGATACTTCTTGTCGTATAAATCCGAAAACACTAGTCTATCCCTTCCTTCTACGAATGAAACTTTATTCTCCTAACAATTTACGAATTAGCAATTCCCTATTGAACATTCTCTCTGAAAGCCCTTTTGCGCGTTCACCGCACATCTTGCCTTCGCCAGAACGGGACATCTCATGCATTGAGCTAAATTTTTCAGCTATCTCGTCAAGATTGTCTGGCGAAGCAACCTCTCCAAGTTTAAATCCCACTATTAGGTCTCTTGCCTCGCCAGTTAGTATACCCAAAATTGATTTGCCCGTCTTGATGTATGTCTGGAACTTGCCAGGGAGAGTCATACTGTATTTGTCGCTCAGCGATATGATCAACACGTCTGCCTTTGCGAACCAACTCGGCATATCCGCCCGTGGCTGTCTGCCACAGAACTTCACGCCATCACGATTGCCATATTTCTCCTTGAGCGGTTCGAACATCACTCCGCCACCGACGAGCCACAATTCAGCATCGGGAATTGCCGCACGAACAAACCCTTCAATCACATTCTCCAGATTCTGCGGCACGCCCATATTGCCTGCAAACATAAACACCGTCTTGCCATTCAACGGCTTCGGTGGCAGGGCTATTGCCGTCGGCTCCCACTGTGGAATCCATTCCGCATCGCGACCGGTCAGCTCCTTGATTCGCTGCACGAACCCCCTGCAACTTACGGTTATACGAGAGCACATTGCGTAAATAAGGCGGACAAAACCTTCAAGAAACGCCTCACGCAGTCGCGTCCTACGGAAACCAAAACCCCACACAGCATCCGGCCAAAGGTCTTGGGTCCAAATCGTTATTTGCTTTCGCCACAGCAATTTCAGCGGGATAGCCGCGCTCGCCATCGTAAGTGCCGCCGTGTGGTATATGAAGACCTTGTCGAACCGTCGACCATTCCAAAGCGCCCACAGGCTAGTCATCAACGCGAAGTGGAGATAGTTCAGAATCTTCCTTTTTACGCTTCTATTATAACCAAAGACGGTACTTACGCGATGCACTGGAATGCCATTGTATTCCAACGTCTTCTGAAAGGCCTTGTTTTCGTACCCGTCGTATATCCTGTCAAAAGGGTAGCTCGGCACCTGCGTCAACACCGCGACATCGTGTCCCTGCCGCTTCCACTCGGCAGCAAGGTCATTGACAAGAAAATCCTCGGGATAGAACCGTTCGACCAATATAAGTATCTTAGACATTCAGCCCTTCTATACTTCCAACCTGAATGTATCGGGATTCGCGGGATCAAAAACCTCATTTGCCCACATGAGCGTCACCATGTCCGTATCGCCGACATTGACGATGTTGTGCGTATAACCAGGCGGGATGCGGACAACCTCAAATTTTTCGCCGCAAACCTTGTAGGTGATTACGTTGCCGTTCGGGTCGTCGGCCATACGGAAGTTAATCTCGCCCCTGCCGCTCACAACAAGAAACTTCTCGTGCTTCGTATGATGCCAGTGCTGGCCTTTCGCAATGCCTGGCTTTGAGACATTTACACTAACCTGCCCACGCTCGACCGAATGAAGCGCCTCAGTAAAACTGCCGCGACTATCGCAGTGCATTGTCAATGGATATGAGAACTTATCACCCGGCAACGCCGCAAGATAAGTCGAATAGAGTTTCTTGGTGAAGCCATCCGCTTGATCCGGCACCATGAGATTCTGCGGCTCGTCATGGAAACTCTTTATCAACTCCACGATTTCTCCCAAGGTCTTCGTATAACTCGGCTCAACAGAGAGGTAATTTAACCGTGTAGAACATGTAGAACGTGTAGAGTCATCTGCTTCTCCATCTACACGATCTACACGTTCTACATGGCTAATAAAACTCTTCACCACATCATCAATGTAAACGAGCGTCACCGTTGCCGCCGGATCACGCACCATTATCGGCAGGTCACGCGCAATATTGTAAACCCATGTCGCCACGGCACTGTTGTAGTTGGGACGGCACCACTTGCCGAACACATTGGCAAGACGGTAAATGAAGACTGGCGTGCCAGTCTTCTCGCCATACGCCCTAACGGCATCTTCCGCCAACGCCTTGCTTCTGCCGTAGTCATTGTCAAGCGCTGCCTGAATACTGGAACTGAGCAGCACCGGAGGTGGATTATGCCGCGCCGATAGCTTCTCGAGAATATCCTCGGTAAAGACCGTGTTGCCCATCTTGAACTCGGCAGGGTCCTTCGGACGATTAACCCCAGCCAGATGAAATACGAAATCACACTCGGCAATGTAGCCATCAAGTTTCGGCTCGTCACCAAGGTCATACTTCAGCACCTCGATGCCTGGAATCTGCTCCAACGTAAGGCACAGATTACGACCTACAAAGCCCTTGGCTCCTGTTACTAATACTTTCATATGCTATTTATTAACCATGTAGAACATGCAGGAGCATGTAGATTACTCGCCCCAGACGCGACGCTTAATGTAGTCAGTGTAGGAAATTATTATGCGAACGACCTTCTCGCTGACATCCGGCATAGAGTAATCGTACACCTTGCGGCACGGCTTGGCGACCGTCAGATGCTTGAGCGCCTGAAGGATACGATCCTTGTTCTGGCCGACCATCATCACCGCCGCCTCTTCCATCGCCTCGGGACGCTCATGCGCCTCGCGCAAGTTGAGCGCCTTGAACCCTAGGATGCTCGACTCCTCGCTGATAGTCCCGGAATCGGAAAGCACGACCTTCGCGTTTAGCTGCAATGCAAGATACTCGGTCAGTCCCATTGGCTTCATCAGCTTCACAAGCTTGTCGAACTTGATACCCTTCGCCTCAATCATCTTCCGCGTCCTCGGATGAGTCGAGACTATGATCGGAAACTTGTACGCCTTTGCGATCTCGTTCAGGCATTCAACAAGATTCAAGAAGTGCCGCTCCTCTGCGATGTTCTCCTCGCGATGCGCACTTACGACAAAGTATTTACCCTTGGCAACGCCCATTTTCCTGAGAACCTTAGCGGCATTTCGCTTCACCTTCGGCATCTGCCCCGTCAGAACCTCCAACATAGGCGAGCCAGTCTTGATGACCTGATCTGGCGGTAATCCCTCACGTAGTAAGTACTCCCTTGCAATACTTGAATAGCAAAGATTAATGTCGCTGATGTGATCGACAATCTTTCTGTTCGACTCCTCGGGAACGCGCTGATCAAAGCAACGATTCCCCGCCTCCATGTGGAAGATCGGGATGTGCCGCTTCTTCGCGGCAATCGCACAAAGGCAGCTGTTAGTGTCTCCGAGGACAAGGAATGCATCAGGCTTGACTTCTCCAAGGACAGGGTCAATTGCCTCAAGAATCTTGCCCGCCGTAACGGTGGCGTTGCCGCCAGCGGCGTTGAGGAAGAAGTCAGGCTTCTTGAGCCCCAAGTCATCAAAGAACACCTCGTTCAACTCATAGTCGTAGTTCTGCCCAGTATGGACAAGCACATGGTCAATCGCCGGACTCGCGTCCAGCTTCTTCAAGACACACGCCAGCCTGATAATTTCGGGTCGTGTGCCAACAACGGTCATCACCTTCAGTTTCTTCATATCGGCCTCCTTAAATCATCATTTTCATATTCGCCAACCTTGCAGTCCGAGAACACCATCACCTCCGCACCATCATGCTGTTCAATGCAGAACCAATTACCCCCTGGTATTTTGAGAACTGATGGGGATGTGGCGGAGAGATTAAACCGTGTAGAACAGGTAGAGCATGTAGATTCGGACATAGGTTCCACCTTGATGGCAGTTGTGCCCTTGACAGGGAAGAACCACTTGGTTTCGCGCTTATGCCCAATCCATCCACGCACAGGCTGCTCGACGCTGTTGGCGATGATGTAAAAGCGCTTCACCGCCGACATGTCGAAGCCGTTACAGAACCGCAACGCCCCTCGTGCATCTGTATGCATACCGCCTTGTATAAGCACTGGATTCATTCCCAACCGTGTAGAACGTGTAGATCGTGTAGAATTATGCAATGATTGTGCGCCGTTCAAATTTATAGGATCCGAAGTTGATGATGAGACCAACTGGATTATGTGAAATTTTGAGGTAATTAAGGATCTGAGCGAAATGTTCAGGAACGAGTGTTTTTACAGCCTTTAGTTCCACAATCAACTTGTCATCCACCAACATATCCACGAAGTAATCCCCAACACAAAATCCATCTTCATCGAAGACTTTAAGCGGCTTTTGCCGCTCTACCTTATAGCCGGCCTTGACAAGCCTGTGTTCTAATGCGCTCTCATAAACCTTCTCAAGCAATCCGTTCCCAAAATACTCATGTACCCCATACGCAATCTGCCCAACTTGCGCAGCAAGTTCCCTTAATTTTTCGGCTATCATGCCATACTCTCTCTACACGATCCACACGGTCATTCTTCGCCTACTCTCGCTCTCCCAACTTCATACTCTACACGGTCAGTCTTTAACACGATCCTTCATCACTCCATGCGATCGCTCGTTGATCATGGCCTTCAGTTCATCCGTATAGAAAGAAACCGCTGGCAACAACAATGCCTTAAACGGGCCGGACGCCATTGCCGACCTAAGTGCCTCTCGTGCAGTGGAGTACAAAACGGACGGTGCGTTCGTCCTTATCAACCACTCAGCATTCTGCTTTGGATAAGAATCGGCAACATTGAAGAAACCAACCACCTCAACACGGAAAAAGTAGGGAGAATTAACCTTCTCACTTCCCTGATAGAACAGGCGCAAGGCAACTTCCCAATCCTCACCATCATGCTCAGGAGTTGCAATGTTCGATTCTATCTGAAGCGATTCAAAGCCAAGGTTCATTGCGGCCGACTCGTCAAACGACTTGTTGGCCTGAACCAAGAGGTCGGTCACGAAATAACGCTTAACCAACAGCTGCGATATATTCGGTTTCATCTTCTTCATTCCCTATTTGTTTTCCATTTACAACAAACGGAAAGACCGTTCCAACAGAATCTTGGCGAAGTTTTGGATGCGCAATGCCCCAGGTTATGTCAGCACTTTCCCTTTTAACCATTCCTGCAATTGTATAGTCACCATTCAAAAGCTCAAGCAACATTCGGTTCATCGCCTGATTCGGAATAACGGCTCCCGTTTCCCAACGCGTCCATGTTCGAGCACCCAGACCAAGCATCTTACACATTCCTTCCTGCGTCATCCCAAAACGATCGCGGATGCGCCGAACCTGAGAAGGCGACGCGATATTTGCATGTTGCCGTTTGATTTCGTCTATAATCCTGATGGCATCTGGGCCATAGCACCATTCACCAGTTATATCATCCTTCTCCAGCGGTACTTCGACTGAAACAGTCCCTCTTGGCATCCCATCGACGCCAAACACCCTGACTTGAACTGTTTGCTTTTTAACCATGTTTGTCATAGATACTCCCTTTCGGCCCTATGTGCCGAATAAAAGTAGACTTCATTTCTTGCGAGACGCAGACTTACCTTCGCATACGCAGTTTCTTCAATATCTTCCAGTGGAAGCAGAAATTCATACACCTCACCTGGCTCATTACGCATTGTAGTAATTCTTACACCTTTGATTCCATCTTCTTTTAGTGCCTCAGAAACTCTCGCACAAAGCATTTCAATCGTCGTCATCTTGTTTTGAAACATTTCCTCCCATTGAGAAAAGACGGGGATCGGGACCAGCCTGCATCCAGCATCCAACAGTCTGCACACATCAACGCGCCACTGTTTTGGTATTTCTACGACCTCATTCATCTTTCTTTTTGCATTCAGGTGATAGAGATTGTATCATATGATACGCGAAGGTGTCAAGTGGCACAACCACACTTCATCCACGTCTGCGGCTATACATTTCCTACTTTCCCTCTTTCTACACGTTCTACACGATCTACACGGTTAAACCTCACACCCCGAACTCTTCATGAATCATCGGAAGCTTCAACAGCAACTTCTTCATCCCCTCGATATCAAGCCGCTCAGTGTTGTGTGAGTTATAGGTTTGAAGCTCAGGCGCTATCATCTTACCCTCAACGAAGTATTTATCATAATTCAGGTCGCGGGAGTCGGCTGGGACGCGGTAGTAGTTCCCCATGTCAATCGCCTTCGCCATGTCCTCGCGCCCGACAAGCGTCTCATAAAGCTTCTCGCCGTGGCGAGTGCCGATTATCTTGATTTCCGGCAGGCTCTTAAATCGGCCGCCATCCTTCGCCAGCTCCAGTACGGCCTTGGCAAGCGTCTCAATTGTCGCAGCCGGTGCCTTTTGGACGAAGAGGTCGCCATTTTCGCCATGTTCCCACGCGAACAGGACAAGATCAACCGCATCCTCCAATGTCATCATGAAGCGCGTCATGTTAGGGTCGGTGACGGTAAGCGGCTTCCCAGCCTTGATCTGGTCGATGAAGAGCGGGATCACACTGCCACGGCTCGCCATGACGTTTCCATATCTCGTGCAACAGATCGTCGTCGCCGCCCCCTTACCGAGCGAGCGTCCCTTGGCAACAGCAACCTTCTCCATCAGCGCCTTCGACATGCCCATCGCGTTGATCGGATACGCCGCCTTGTCGGTCGAGAGGACGACCACATTCTTGACACCGTGAGCAATGGCGCTGTTGAGCACGTTGTCCGTACCGACCACATTTGTGTACACAGCCTGCATCGGAAAGAACTCGCAGCTCGGCACCTGTTTGAGCGCGGCCGCCGAGAAGATGTAGTCGACCCCAGACATAACGCCATCCACGCTTTGCCGATCTCTTACATCCCCAATATAAAACTTCACCTTCGGATTCTGCAGCTCATGCCGCATGTCATCCTGCTTCTTCTCGTCACGGGAGAATATGCGTATCTCCTTGAAGTCGTCGATGAACCGGCTCAACACGGCATGACCGAAGCTACCTGTGCCACCGGTTATCAAAAGCACCTTGTCTTCAAACATTTTCTCTCCTTTTAATTGTAGTTGTCGCTATTTTCAAATACCATTCCTTCATACACTGTGCAATTGACGGCCATGTATACTTCCTTTCCACCAATGTATGCCCACGCTCCCCCATCTTTCGGAGTTCAAGATCAGACAAAGACATGGCTTCTTTGAGAGCACCGACAAGGGGATTGATACCAGTATCAATCCACCATCCACATTTTCGTTCTTCTAGTTCCTTCCATGGCGTTCCCTTTGTCGTTATCACAGGAATACCCGCCCATAACGCCTCAGCGACTACAATGCCAAAATTCTCGCTGTATGTCGGCAAAACAAACAAATCGGCTCGAGCATATGCCTTCCATTTCTCTTCGTCGTGCAATGCCCCAGTGAAGATAAACTGATCTTGTAATCCCAGCTCATTAACTCTCGCCTTGACCTTCGCCTCGTAATCCTTTTCAAACTCTCCACTTACCGTGTAGACGAGTTCTACTTTCCAATTATTTAACCATGTAGGACATGTAGGGCATGTAGAATTTTGGAGAGCGCTCCACGCTTCAACCAGTTCTAACGCGCCTTTCTTCGGATGCATGCGGCTGACGAATAATGCTCGCCTTGCTACAGAGGGGAACGGGGAACGGGGAACGGGGAACTGAAAACCATTAGGAATGTTGACACCGTTTGGGCTGACAATTACAGGATTCTTGAATCCTAACTTCTTGAACTGCTCGGCTTCGCTCTCAGCCGTTGCATGAAGCGCTGCTGCACCTTTCAAATCTCCATCCTGATACAGCCATCTCGCAATCCTCTTCTTCAACCACTTCTGCTTTAGGCTCCATGGTTCTAAGCATCCTCGCGGCGAAATGACATACGGAATATTCCACCTGCGGCAAATAACCGCGCACCTATGCAGCCTAGGATTCCATATTTCATGAAGATGCACTATATCCGGCTTGATTTCAAGCAACACATCTTCCACTGGAGCCGCCTCAAAAAAATTGTTCACTCCTACAATCCAAGGCTTGTCACCATGTACTAGTGCAAGAAGGCTTGTTTCAACACCAGATTTTTGCAGCCCAGACACCAACCCCTGCACAGATCGCGCAGGACCGCCTCCCTCACGACTTATCTTCGGAATTATATGCAGTATTTTCATGTCAATTATTACACCCCAACATTATTTCGTTTGCACCAATCTTCCACCATGAACAACCCCCACACTCGATTCCAATACACTTTCCCTGCTCTATATCGAACGCCAAGACTCACTATTGCGGACGCATTAAACAACATGCTACTCTTACCTGTCAAGAATGCATCTATCCGATCTTTGAGGCTACCGGTAAAATAGCGGTCGAACGGAAGAGAGAATCCCTGCTTCGGCCTCGTGATACAGGCACTTGGCAGTCCATCGCCTGCCGCTCTAACCAACAGCGGTTTAGAAATATTGTCGTCGCACTTCATATTCCCCGGAACGGTAAACAGCAATTCCGCCAATTCAGCATTAAGCAACGGCGTTCTGACATCAATGCCATTCGCCACGCTGGTTTGATAGCCATCCCGGTTCCACATATCCGCAACAACTGTCTGAAGTTCAAGATATGATATGCGATTAAGAATGTCTTCCGGAAGCTCCGAATAGCCAGTAAATTCCAATTCCTCAAAGGTTGATGCTCCTTCCATCAACTCCGGCCTTACAAGTATCCGAATCTGCCAATCACTCAAGATCCGCCTAGGAACATAATAAGGCTCACCCTTAAAGCCGGACAGCATTGCCAACTTACGGACCTTCTCATTTGGGGCTAATCTATCCATAAGTCTACCGACTGCCTGCGGCAAATGCTTCATGATCGGCGCATACTTGTAAGCCATCTGATGCTTTATAAAACACCAATATCCCATGAATAGCTCATCGCCGCCCTCGCCCGACAACACAACCTTTTCACCCGTCTCCTTCAAAAGTCGCGTAGCGAACCAAAAATTAAGGCCATCTGCCGAAGGTTGATCATAGCTAGCAACAGCCTCATCCAGCCAATCGCGAATCATGAGGTCTTCAAGCATCAACTCCGTATGCTTCGTATGATTTTGCTCAGCCACCATACGCGCCCACTTGCGCTCATCAGTTTTTGGATCTTCGTGTGTCACACAGTATGTACGGATTTCTCCATCATACTGCTTTCTCCACAAAGCAACAATCGACGATGAATCAATTCCGCCCGAAAGAAATGCCGCCGGACAATCTGCCACCTGTCTGCCGACGGCACGCAATAATGCAGAATCCAGCTCTTTCTGCAACTCTTCCCGATTCCAATCATGGACCTTAAACGAAGGTGTCCAATATCGCCTAAGGATAGCTTCCCCATTCGAAATCTCAACCTCACAGCCAGGCGGAACAGCCCACACATCTTCAATCAACGTGTAGGGATGATACACACACCCATACGCCAGATACGAAAACAATCCCTTCTTACTCAACTTGCGCGGCACGCCTTTGTTGAGCAATTCACGGACGGAATTGCCATAAACAACACCATTCGTTCCTTTTAACGAATAGTAAAGCGGTCTTTCCCCAAATGGATCTCTCCGTAAAACGATTTTACCTAATTGCGATTCCATGATTTCTACCTCACTTTCAATAGGGCGTTAATACCATCAACAAACTTGTCTATGCTAATGGTTTTAGCCAAATCAAGACTTTCTTGTTGCGCAACAACCAATGCATCTTCATTCATGGCCATCACTTTGACGAATGTTTGGATCATGCCAGTTTCGCTCTTGGGTTCAAACGAGAAACCATTGTGAGTGCCAAGCAAATCTTCAACAGCACCAACCTTGTCGCTCAGCAAAAGTACGCAACCGCTCAAAGCCGCCTCATGGACTACCAGTCCCCAGTGTTCTTCCAAACTGGGCAGACAGAATGCCCGTGCCTCATGGTACAATCCAGCCAGTTGCTCTGGTTGGGCAAACGGATGAACATGAACGCTGCCACCAGACATTCTCACAAGTTCATCTTTCAGCGGACCGCTGCCATAGAGGTGTAGCGCCCATCCATCATTCCTACTGGACGTAACTGTCTGAAACGCCCGAATCATCCGGCGTACATTCTTACGCTCGATGAACTGGCCGACGTAGATAATGCGCTTTTCTCGTTCACGCAATGGCTTGCCTTGAGAAAAAAGCGAATTGTCCGCCGAATACATTCCCGTGGCGATTCGTTCCTCACCCACCCCGTAGAATCTCAACAATCGCCGTCCAGACTTTCCGGGAACGAAGAAGCCATCAAATTTGTTACGCAACAAGAACCGAAATCTGACGGCCTTTACCAGCTCCTTCAAGCCCAACCTAAAGTTATGGTCAATCATCGCAATCGCCTTGCCCCCCGCATTTCGCACTTCGTCACGATATGCGTTGAATACAGAAATCCCCCACCCACTAACGACTATCGCCCTTGGAATATCGCCAAGCAAATCCCTCAGAGTCCTTGCTTCATCATCGCTAACCCAAAAGACCTGACATCCACACACTCGTTCCATGCCCTCTATTGGAACAACCGGTCTTGTAGCTACAACGACTACGCGCTCTTTCGTGGATGAGACAAATGCCCCTATACACCGCGCCGCATATTGCGGAAATCCGTCCCATGCAAAGCAAATCATCCTATCACCTTCCTATAAATTTCCATCAATTGCCCATTCACCAACGTCTCTGCTGCAAAGTGATTCTTCAGAATCTGCCAACCGTCCTCGACCATCCGTCTACGCTGTGTCTCGTCATTCAACAGCCTTACAACCATCGCCGCGAGCTTTCGACAATCCCGCTCCTTGCTGAATGCATCACGCACCGCACCATTCGAAAAACCAAGCACGTCGCAAGTTCCACCGACTGGCAGAAAACCGCAAATCGGCGTTCCAAGCAAAAAGCACTCCAGCATCGTCGTTGGCAATGCTTCGTTCTTACTAGTCATCAAGAAAAGATCCATTTCAGCAATCGCCTTTCGTCCATCGCATGGAGCATCCTCGCCTCCATTAACAAATACGGCCATGGGTATTTGTTCCTTAACTAATCTCTCAACTTCATGAAAACTTGGCCAATCTTTAACATCAGCCCTTCGCCCAACCATGCCAACTACCGGGCACTTCCCCTTCCATCCACGAGGGACATCTGGCACCGTCATTCTTTTTATCTGAATTGAATTATAAAAAATCTCTCCGGTAATATCGGGAATCCACTTACGTAGTCCATCCCAAGTAGGGGTACTGACAGGAAGATAATAACAAGACGATTTTCCCATAATCCATCGCACGACACGGTCTTTTATTCCCTCGCTTCCAAACGGTATAGTATGCCAACTCCGAATAATCTTTGCTTTTGAAAAAAGCCTAACGTAGAGCATCATCATCAATGCCGGTATATGGAAATGGACTATGTCAGGATTAAATTCACCAATAATCCGGCGAATCTGAAACCATTCACGAATGTCATGTCCATTGCGACCCGCAAATTCCTCCGTTCCACCATGTCCTATCTCATAGCACTCCACTTCCGATGGTAGACATTCCCGAAGACACTTCACATGTCTCAATATCCCACCATCCTGCCGATCACTGATATAGAGAATTCTCATGATTTTCTAGTAGGACGTGCCGGCGCTACAACGATTCCGCCAAACATCTTCACCTCTGGGCGATAAAACAATTATCAAATTGGCTTTATTTTACGGCTTAAATTATGCATACTCTTCATTCTATACCAACTCACCACGAAGATAACCTACGGATTTTTCTCAAAACAAACCGCAACAAACCCAAAATACCATCTATAACTGCAAAGCCCCATGTTTGACCTGTAAATTGCCACCACCACAAGGCCAGTTTATACCGAGTCTTTATTGGTGAATGCTTTGGCAACGCACCAATTTCTTTCAATCTAAAATACACTTCTCGAATCTGTTTTGAACGCTTTAGATCATCGCGAGAACACATACGACGCCATTCAATGACATCATTATCCGCAGAGCCACAGATACTTTTCTTAAGTATTTCTTGAATGCCGAACTTCTGTGCTAACACCTTCTGCGACTCCCATATTTCCGCAAGAGCCGATAGATATGTGACACACTGCATATAATTTCGCTTTAAGCGACTCAACGAGCCAATTGTTTTCCTATAAAAATATCCCGCGAAATCTCCATTGCAAATAGATTTTGTATGAGGCAAAAGTTCAATCAACCACAAACAGTCTTCTTTGCACTGGATAACACGAAACCTTAAATCGCCCACTATGGGCCTACGAATAAAAGTTGCCCAAAGGAAGCCCATCGGGAAAAAAGTGCGCCATCCGAATGCCAGCGCATCAGCATCACGATAAATATGGAACTCCGCCCCTCCCTGTCTGCAAAGAAAACCCGATGGCACCTCTTCTGCGAACACATAATTTAGACGCACAATATCAGCCTGTGAAATTTCTGCCAACCGCATGGCCTCCGCAAACCAATTAGTGGAAATGACATCATCGGAATCAATATATGTCAACCATTCCCCAGAGGCAATTTCCAACGCTCGATTTCTAGCCGCATGAACTCCGGCATTACCTTGATGAATCACCTTGACGCGTTTATCAATGGCAGCATACCCGTCCAATATACGACCACTTCCATCGGTTGAACCATCATCAATGCAGACAGCTTCCCAATCCTCGTACTTTTGCGAAAGTAAAGAATCTAGGCATTCGCGCAGATTCTTCTCTGCGTTATAAACAGGTATTATGACAGAAATTTTAGACATGGTCCAGCGACTCCTCTCCATTAGTTGAATCTTTCATTATAAGCACTCGCGCCCTTTTTTGCATGATATCATAAACTCCAGGATGTCGCAAAGCGAAGAGCAACCATCGGCAGAAGATATTGACCGAAGCCTTACGGAACAACAGGCACGCCCCACGGTGCGCAACAATCCATCTTATACTAAAATGCTGTCTAAGGGACCACCAAACCGACTTCCCATGGATTCGGGCATTGAACTTATGCCAAATCAGCATCGTATCGGACAAAAACTGGAATCCTCTCGTGTTCGTTATTTTTTTCCATGGAACTTCACCCGCATAATGGATGACAACACCACGATTCAACTCCGATTGTAAAAGCTCAAGCGTGAAACGTTGCCATATCTCGCGGGGCAGAATCTTCGTTCTCCCATACGTTACAATGTTGAGCGCCGCTTGATCCGGATAGTTGATGTCGGGATGGTCTAAAAGGATTTCTTCGCATTTCTTTATAAGCCCGTGTTCGCGGAAATACTTTAAGTTAAAGAAGCAAAGTCCCGAACAGAAGTACTTCTCAAAATCATAGGGATATCCGCTGTCCGCAAACCACTTCATCTCCTTAATACGAGTGTATTCCGCGCCATCCTTAGTTCCAATTAATGCGATGGATGAATCCCGCTCTCGCCACAGTTCGCCGATGTCACGCAACCAAAGAAAATCAACATCACAATAGACTACATAATCAACACTTGACAACACTTCTGGTAAAAGCAAACGCGCATAAGCCATCCTGTTCCCATTCCATTTCGGATAATTCATGAACAGCGATTCGTCCACTAGTATTTTATTAAATGAAGAGTCTTCGTGATGTCGCGTCACAATCTCAACAAGATACCGCCAGTCACTCTCTGAGATTCCGCCATCAAGAATGTTAAACCGCAACGACACCGCCTTGTCGGCATACTTCGCGATGCTGGAAGCAGTAACGAGCAACCCGCAGAAATACCCGCCATCGGCAGCAAGGGCAATCTCAATAGTGTTGTTGTCATCCATGATGGATCAAAGCTCCAAACAGCTAAATAGCGACACGAATTTCTTTTCAACCAACATCCGCCCCCGTTCGACGAAAGCCAGCATGAGAAATAAAAGTGCCGCAAACAAGACAACCGCAATGGCATCAATACATAATGGCAGAGTCCCAAAGCACTTCAATGTTCCAGACCAACATTTTCGCCAAACTACTGGTTGTACATGTATTAGGTAAACTCCAAACGATACTGGCGAAAGAAACCTAATAGCTGTTTGATGAAAACGATTCTTTATCCTCAAGTTCACACAACCCATGAAAAGACATATTGAGCAGAACGTGGTAGTAATTGAAGTATACTTGAGTAATGTTGCTTTTCCTCTAAACAATTCAGACACAAAAGAGATATGATTTACGGCATAAACCTGAAGGGCTGTCGCAGTTCCTGCCATTACGGCAAATAAAAACCACTTGCCGGCTCCAAGTTGAAACCTTTCACGTTTTATGTTCAATAATGCTCCAGAGACATACAGGATGACGAGCCAAAATGCTGAATATCCATCGTTAAGCAAAAGTGGGTCATGACCAGGAATAGCCGTATACAAAAGCCCCACAATCCCCAATCCAACAGCCATCCCCAAAAGAGTCTTATCATCCATCGCCTTCAGCCCTGCATTGATTATTGGCATCAAGAAGAACACTCCTGTATATGCAGTAAAGTACCAGTATTGGTTTGTCAACACTGGCAGAAATGCCGAAAGGAAGTCTTTTCTGCTGACAGAAAGTCCAAATATAAAATGAGCCGCGCATAAAACGACAAAACCAGTCCCAACCACTTGAATCCAAAGGCGAAGATATTTACCTATGCGCCACTTTGAATTGATTCCAAGCCATCCGCTTATCAATGCAAATAGATTAGCGCAAGTCACAGCAAAACTAACAATTACTTCCCCTCCGGTGATTTCTTCAACGCCAATAGCAAAATTTTGAACATGCCACAATACGACAAGAAATCCAGCTAATATCCTGGCCACACCTATTCCATAATTGTAATTATACAGCATTATTAAAAAGCCATCAATTAAGAAAACATCTGTACAATAGCCTCGTGATGGCTTTCCCATAAAAAGTTCCGTCTGGCGCATTCTCTTGCTACTTCCCGCGGCACTGCCAGCAAATGCTCCATTTGACGTAATGCCAATAATGGATTCATCTCATCAGACAAGACCTCACCAACAGCACATCGCTTTATTATTCCTGGCATATCTCCCATAGTTCGACTTATGAGAACGGGCAATCCACTTGAAAGGTACTCTCCAATTTTAACCGGGCTACAAGTCTCACTATGTAAATCATCCAGCGGCAGAATATTTATACCAATGTCGCAAGCACGTAAATACTCAGGCACTTGCGGCTGATCTAATGACAGAGCGCGCCAGAATTGCCCACTAAACCCAAACTGGTCACATAGCGACTTAACTCTAGACTCTGCATGGCGCGCTATAAACACCACTCTCCACGCATCATCCAATTTGCAAACATCGCGCATCAGCTGCACAATGTCGGGTAGCCTTTGCCAAAGAGCATAACTCCCACACCAAATCACAACCTTGTCAGTTTCTTTGAGATGCAAATCTCCCCTAATTTTTCTTCGCTCCCCCACACTACCTTGATTGAAAAACCGCTCTTCTACGCAACAGGGCACCATTGGTCCGTCTTTCTTGTATTTTGCAAGCGCCCAATCCCTTTCTTTACTGGACAGCGTCGAAAATACATCACATATTTTCACGGCTCGTCGAACCCACGACTCTGCAAATAATGCTCGAATTTTGTTACGCCATCCACCATCCATCATTATCTCATGGGCATCGGGGCCTCTCATACTATAAATGAGCTTCGCCTCTAATCGTTTTGCCAACTTCCTAGCACCAAGTGTCACATTTGCATGTCGCGTGTAAATATGTGTCGGCCTAAAAGATTCCAGTGAATCATAATATCTTTCGGCTACACGTTCGTAATATCTAACACAAGAGAAGACATTAGTATGTGGGACCGGTTCCTTTAGATTTAACAATCGGACATGTGGGTAGACCTCTTCTCCGTTCTGAACTCTATCTGGAGCACAATGAAAGATGAGGCATTCCGCCCCCCTTCCTACTATATAACGCGCAAGTCCCATGACTTGGCTCGCAAAGACACCGCCTCGTTGCGCATCACCATGCGGCATGAAAAACAACACCCGCGCCTGCTCTAATCTATTCATTTTGACTTCCATTCCTTATACCACTCAACAAACTTCGGCAAGCCGACAGAAATTGGCGTTGTCGGCTCATATCCAACCGCCGTTTTCAACTTGTCAATAGATGCATATGTTTGATATACATCACCAGGCTGCATGGGCAAAAATTCCATCGCCGGATTCTTGACGCCAAGCGCATCAGCTAAAATTTTAATCATGTCGGTAAGCTTCTCGCACCGATGATTCCCAATGTTATATATTTCATATCGCGGAAGACTGTCTGAATAGATGCATCTAACAATACCTTCAACGATGTCGTCTATGAAGGTGAAATCACGATACATGTCGCCATTATTAAACACCTTGATGCTTTTACCCGCCATCAACGACTCTGCAAAACTGAAATAGGCCATATCAGGACGCCCCCATGGTCCATAGACGGTAAAGAATCGAAAACCGAGCGTCTGAACATCGAATAGATGACTATAGCAATACGCCATAAGTTCATTCGATTTCTTCGTAGCCGCATAAAGACTTACAGGGTTATCAACTTTCTGATCTTCTGTGAACGGGACGTCTTTATTGCCACCATAAACCGAAGAAGATGATGCAAACAATAATTTCGGCTTGATTTTAGCATGCCGACAACATTCCAAGACATTCAAAAAACCAGCCAAATTAGAATGTAGATACGCCTCTGGGTGCGTAAGCGAATAGCGCACACCCGGCTGTGCAGCAAGATTCACTGCAACGTTAGGAGTAAACTCAGAAAATACATCCCGCAAACATTCATCGGTAATGTCCATCTTTCGCCATTGATAGTTGGCATAACGCTCCAACTGCGCATGACGCAAGCACTTCAGTTCAACGCTGTAATAATCGTTGAAATTGTCAATACCCAAAACCTCATGCCCTTCATCAAGCAATCGTTTCGCAAGATGAAAGCCAATGAAGCCAGCCGCGCCCGTCACAAGTATTTTCACGTGTTTACAACCTCCTAATCCTAGTTTTCAGCCCAAATCGGCAATTCCGTATCCTTAGCCGTCAAGACTTCCAATGGAATATTCCCTATCTGAGCAGCGACCTTTGAAAACGAACTCCAGAAACTACCGTAGATTTTCGTTGTTCTAGACAAGAGAAACAAATCCACTACAGCATCCTCTTCTCCTTGTACAGTGTACCTTGGAGCCACCTCATGACAGGTAAGCAATCTATCACCATATCTCCCACATAATTCTCCCTTAAGTGAAGTATCATCCGTCGAGAGGAAGAACCGCACGTTGGAATCGGCAATGATCTCTTCGTCCATTTTATTAGTGAAAAGAGAAAGCGGAGAATGTGCAATCGCGTTTTTGTTGTCGGTTCGCCTAATATGAAACCCTATGCAATGCCCACCAAACCTACTAGCAACCGAATCAATTCTAGCAGCAAGCTTGGTCTTCGGCCTCAACCAGCAATACTCCATCGCCGGATAAAATTCATGACACGTGTAAAGCCAATACTGTTTCCGCAATTTATCCCGCACGTCTACAACAAGATTATGCCGACGATCCTCGCCGTAATAGTTCACATTAATGGATGACCATCGCATCCATTCCCATGGAAAGTCATTTCTGATTTTTATCTTCTCCTTTATGCGGACAGACTCTATCGGCTTAAACAAATCATCAAACCTTGCCCGCATCCCACATAGACCCGCCCATCGTCGCAACGGACACGAAAACCATTGGATTTCAAGCCTACATTCTGCCTCTTTAGCAAGATGCATGGCTCCCGCAATGGCACGAAGCCGATTACAAAGACCGCTACCAGGTCGCAATATCAAAGTCTCTGATTTCATCTCCCTAGCATACTCCAAAGGCAAACTTCGCAGAATGATGGCACGCCGCCAAACGAGAATCTAGCACCGTCATCTTCCCTTCCATCAGCGTTTAATATAGGCGTCCCAAGAACCGCAATCCTTAAGGAATAACATCACACATCTCCCGCCTGATGAAATTAGCAAATCTCCGATAGGAAAACAGTCCTGAAAGAACGCCTAAGACTTCATACCGCCACTTACTACACCCTTTAACATATCGAATAGTACGGTAGCTCAGCAATAGTCGAACAACTGCATACTTAAGACCTTTCCACCATCCATTGTAGAAGATAGTATTGATCGTGTAATTTCTGGCATTATAATAGGTGAACCGTATTCGCATAGGACTCGTAGCGGTATCTATCCACCCAACATTAATCCGCTTGTGTAGTGCCTTGCTCTTGCTAACACAATAAGCCGGGGCGCAATATGTTGACAATCGAGTTGTGTATTCGTAATCGTCACCCCAAATGAAGAAATCTCGACATGGGAGGCCACATTTAGATACCGCAAAATGTGATACGGCGATGGAAGTAAATGCAGCATCGTGGATCTTTAAAATGCCTCGATCTGCAAATTCCAGCCACCCTATTTTTTCATCATGCAAACGCCGCAGATCAACCACTGGCCAATTGCCCATTGTACCATTTTCCAAATATATTGCACTGGCCAGAAAAGACACCTTCCTCTGGGGATGCGTACCGACAATTGTCCCATACCCCCTCATCAACTGTTCCAATGAATCCTCATAAGGGATTGTATCATCATCCATAATCCATTGCCAATCGTAAGAGATGTTATTCTGCACATACTTCATTCCCTCGTAAAAACCACCTGCGCCCCCAATATTCTTGGACAGTCTCAGATAACATATCTCGTCACGGCTGACATATCCACCAGCCTCAAGCGCATCATGGGTGCCATCTGTACTCGCATTGTCCACAACGACAATCTTGTACAACCGATAGGTCTGTCGCAGAAGAGCGTCTAAACATTCACACAAAAGTTCTTTTCTGTTATATGTAGCAACAACGGCTACGACAACTTGATCCATAACAACCTCCTTCAATCTCAAATTATAAGCGCCTTGTCTTCGGTATTCATCTTTAGATCAGATGTGCATTTGTTAATGTCAATTCAGAGCAACCTTCAACGCAGCATCAATTGATTTGTCCATGTCATAATACTTGTATCCGCCAAGCCGACCGCCAACAATCAGATTGGCAACATTCGCCGCCTCCGCTTTATAACGTTCCAACAAAGTCCTCGACTCTACATTGTCAATCGGGTAATATGGTTCATCGCCGGGTTCCCAGGCAGCGGAATACTCGCGCATGATGATCGTCTTGGACGAGTTCATTACTACCGCATCCTCAGGATGGTAGTGCTTGAACTCGTGTATGCGCGTATAAGGGACTTCCGCCTCTGTATAGTTAATTACAGATGTGCCTTGGTAGTCCTTGGCAGTGAGCGTTTCAGTCTCAAACCTCAGCGTGCGCCACAGGAGATGCCCAAACTTATAGTCAAACAACGCATCAATAGGACCAGAATAGTAGACCGGCACAGAGGGAAGTTCATCTCCATCAACCATGAACTTGCCGCTCTCCAGCCTAACCGCCGCATTACAGCGAATCGATATGTTCGGATGGTCGAGAAGCCGTTCAAAGAGCGAGTTGTATCCAGTCAATGGTATGCCCTGATTGTAGTCATTGAAGTAGTTGATATCGTAGTTCGACCGCACCGGCACACGCTTTATGATTGAGGGGTCAATCTCTTCCGGTGGCTTACCCCACTGCTTTGAGGTATAGCCACGGAAGAACGCATCGAATATAGCACTGGAGTGTGCTTCGTCTGCCATAAAGTCCACAACCTCACCAGGCTTCAACTCAACACCGAAGAACTTGTTTATCATCGCGAGGCCGAGTGGCAGGTAGTAGATTCTGCCCTTGTAGTTCGCAAGCACCTTATGCTGATAGCCATTGAACTTTACAAACCGATTTACGAACTCCCACACTTCAGGAATGTGCGTATGGAATATGTGCGAGCCGTATTTATGAATCTCGATGCCTGTCTCGGCATCAATCTCGCATCGGCAATTCCCGCCAACAACGTCGCGCTTCTCAAGAACAAGCACCTTACGTCCCGCTTCCGCGAGCCGCCGCGCAACAGTGCAACCCCAGATTCCCGCTCCTGCAACTACGGCATCAATTGACATATCCGCCCCCATCCTTCAAGTGCCCTTTTCCTCTCTTGTTATTTCGCATACTCCCCATGCAGCATGATGCGACGGTAAAGCCTCGCCACAGGTCTGAGCATGGGGACCTTGCTGCGCAGATATGGCAACGAGAATACGAGGAGATCGCCGACGGGGCGCAACAGGAAACTTGAAGAAAGCCGCAACAGCATTCGCCCTCTTTTTGAAAGCCCCCTGCACTTCATAAACCTTGGCAGTCGCCTTCGCCACTCCTTTCGGACGGCGCGGGCGTCATCGGGGCGGTCAAGAACCAAAGATGGCAGCCTGTGCGTGAAATACCCTTCAAGCCAGTAGTCCCCCGCGTAATCCACCCTCCTGCCGCTCACGTCAATCATCTCCATGATGTCAAGCCGATGGTCCATCTCATCGCAAAGTACCTGGAGGGAAGGCCGACGGTTCATCGCGCTTCCCTCGCGCTTGCGATAGCCGTAAAGCATAGCATTTGTCGCAACAAACGAATCCACCCTTTCAAGCAGTATGCGAGTAAATACACACCTGTCCTCGCCGCGGATGTACCTAGGGAACCGAATTCCCGCAAGCAAATCCTTGTGATAGGCATAGCAGCAGAAAAAGAAGAAGCCAAAGTCACGCATTGAAATCTCTTGCGAAATGTCAATAAACGTCGCATCTTCAACATAACAATCCTTTTTCATACTCTGCCAAAATCCACCTTCGAATCGCTCGAATGAAAACCGAAACAATTTCTCGTTGGGCCATTTCGCAATCATTCCCGCCACAATAGACAGTAACGTCCCATTCCATACATCATCACCATCAAGGAACAATACCCATTCACCTTTCGCCACATCAAGAGCCGCATTCCTTGCCGCGCCCACGCCAGCGTTATTCTGATGAATAATATGAAACCGTTCGTCCTTAGCCTTATATTCGTCCAGTATCGCGCCGCAACCATCCGTCGAGCCATCATCAACACAAATTGCCTCCCATTCCGTAAACGTCTGCGCCAATACAGAATCTAGGCACTCGCGCAAGTACGGCGCAACATTGTAAACTGGAATAATGATGGAGAAAAATGGCGTCATATAATTTTGAAATACTCCCGCCCCATGGGGTATGCAGCCGAATACCTCACACGATGATTCTTTAGTGTTGCATCATCTATCATCGGACAGCGCGTATTATACCATATTTAGATTTCTAACGCAGAGTAGTGGAGGTGCAATATTACCCTTTGTTTATCAACCCTACCACCATCTACCAACACCATATTTCTAATCACAATTTTACTTGCCACCGTGGATAAAAAGTAGCTATAAAGATTGTCACCATAAGACTACAAACCAAATACACCGGCATGCGCCAATTCGCGAAGCCACTAGGATCAAGCACAAATAATATAATCATTGGAATGCGCTGATAAATATAGAGCGGGAACAGATGGCGTCCGCACCACGCGAGTGCAGAAAATTTGACAGGGAAACGCATTGTAAACAAGACAATAGCGAGTGCAAAAACTATGGCTTTGACATTCCACGCAAATCCAAACACCCGATAGCCTGAAAACCCGAATATCAGCAAATAGGCCGCTACTGCGCATACGCTCAACGCAGCCCAATAAAACCTCTTGCAGATATTTTCTATCTGGGACTTCCTTTTCGCATAAAGCATCCCAGCAGGGAAACAGAGTATTGTGTCATACCAATACGATGGTTTCGCAAACGATAGTACAAGCATAAAAACAACGCACGCAAGAAATGTCCCCACCCATACGAATTTCCGAAAACAAATAGCTGAGAGATACGCGATACAATAGCAACCTAAAACAACAAAAATATACCACGCACTATTCCCAACTGAATCCCAACCTATGAACGATAATAACACTTGCATGCCCGTTAGCGAACGTCCTAAAATTAAATCTAACACAATAAATGCGAGAACCGCAATGTCAAAATTTAGAAGCGTCGTCAAGATTCTATGCCGAGGCATTGCATGCACATACGCAAAGCCCTTGGACTTAATCGATTCCATGACGCCATATCCCGAATAAAACAAAAACGGAGCAACCATGCACTGCCCAATATAAAGATTT
>Ga0310690_10003659_pt1 | contig 22780 bp, 21 predicted proteins | sample AusTroGonzalo_MG_2_FD_207661 | JGI IMG/M metagenome (GOLD analysis project Ga0310690, IMG submission 207661) | Bovine rumen microbial communities from tropical cattle in Woodstock, Queensland, Australia - Gonzalo_04 (v2) (version 2) | ecosystem: Host-associated > Mammals > Digestive system >... | reverse complement strand
ATGATCAGCCACCACAATATGAATATCGGACACCTGATTCATGGCGGCACGTGAAATAACCGTCACAAAGTCCCGTTGCATACGGGTTTGTTCTTGGTTTTCTTCCTCGGAAATCGTCTGTGGCGCGACGTGAATTTGGACAGCATATTCATAAATATCTTTTAAAATGGTTGCACTGACATATTCTGGTTCGCCCAGTTGCAGACGACGCTTTTTGGCCAAATATTGAAATCCCAACACGCGGCCGTCGTACTTGTATTGATCGACAACAAAGAAACGTCCGTTGGAAAATAAGGCCAATAGTGACCGCGTTTCATCGCTGACAGGGAAAGCACCCGATGGCAACGTAATACATTCATTTCCGTTGGCATAAAGTTCTTTTAAGAACGAAATTGAAGAATAATCAGGAGCATCCGCAGAAATGGGGTTATCTGGGTTGGGTTCCTCTTGTTCGACGGGTTCTTGTGTTTGTTGATCCGTATTTTGTTCAGATGACTGTCCTTCGGCAGCGGGCTCGCCCTCTGTCGTTTCTTTCTTTTTGCCATCAGAAGGATAGTCTTTTAAGCTTGTCAATACTTCGGATAAAGGAGCCTGTGGACTTAATATTTCCTCTGGATTTGGCATATTTTCCGGCATTGCATCGGACACATCCTGTTCGGCAGGCGCTTCAGCTTGAGGCGTCTCCGTCTGTTGCTGTTCCGTCAGATTAGGAACGATGGATGGTGTTTCATTGTCGGCCATTTATCCCTTCTCGTATTCCCTACATGTCTTCGAATGTCAAGACACTGCTTTTATTATTCTTCTTCAAAATGACGCGAGTTGGCTCGATGGCATCGACAACTGACCCATCGGTCAAATTATCTCCCACCTCAATGGTTGATGTATGCTCAGTTTCGATGTTCTTAATACGAGCAGTTAATGTATCACGAATTCCAGAAATGCCCAACAAAGTATAGACAGGCTTTGCGGGTTCTTCTTTTGCAACTTTCTTTTCGATGTCTTCTGGAATATCATCATCCTGTTGTCCAACAGCGACAGCTTCAGCAGCTTTTTGTTCTTCGCTTTCTGTTTTCAAATTTTCTGCAGCAGCACGTTGAGCTTCCAAATCTTGACGAATCTTTTCTTGTTCTTGCCACCATTGAATACGTGTTCTGACAACATCTTCTCGTTTTGCAATTTCATCCAAACGAGCTTGCCGATAGTTAGCGCGCAATTTTTCCAAATCATTTTTCATGGTTTCTTTTTGGATTTGCAATTTCAAGAATGTATTATCACGTTCCAATTCAGCCATTTCTTGGAAGACTTCTGGTGTCAAACGACCCAACAAACGTTCACTAGGCATATCTTTTGTTGACACGGATGGAGCAAGCGGAGCTGGTCCAGTAATGTCTGTTTCATAAATACCAGGCAAAGGGGCCAATTCCAACGAATCCAACGAAGTACGGCCAGGGAAATCAACGGCTTGTTTTCCCGTTAAATCGGGCATCACGTCTGTTGGTTGTGATGGTTCTGTCACCTGTACAGGTTTAATCACAGGTTTAACGACTTGGTCTGGTGTAAGTTGACCCAACGTGTCTTCCACTGGCATCAAAAAATCATCAGCATCTTGTGCCAAAACAGGCGCCGCCAATAAAGCCACAAAGCCAACACATAAAATCTGGTATAAAAATTTATTTTGCATAAATCCTCCCCTCGTATTTCCATTTTGTTGTTGTATCATTTGATGGGTTATACTCTATCTTTGTAAGTTCAAACCCAGAAAATTTCTCAAAAAACTTAATCCATTCCCATGGAGTATAATCCGAATTTGTTGAGAATGCAAAGTAAGTATATGATTTTTGATTTGGTGGACGAGATCCATCTGCTCTGTTAGGTGGATCCAGCAACGTTTGTTGCCCAAACTGCAAATTTAATCCTGTTAATTGTTGAATCTCAATTAAATCTTCGGTTAATTGCTGTGCGGTCAATGTTGGCAAAGACGCAACAACAGGAAGACCCGCAAATGCTACAGTTCCTGTGGCAGTTGCTCCCGATGGCGCAATATCAACGAATAAATCTGTAAATTGATACTCAGCAATACCAAAACGCATCCATGATAACAAACCTTCTTTTGCTTCCTTCGTCCATGTTGTTGATACGCCTTCTGGAGTGCAAACAATTAGACCAATTTTCCACCCTGGGAAAGAGATTGACTTGATTTGATAGACATCATCCCAGCATTCTTCAATAAAAGCTCTTGTATCCACCATTTTTTCCCATGGTTTTGGTTTTTCAGGAGCCGGTGCAACAGGTTGGATTACTTGTGGTGCTTGTACAGATTGAATGGTTTGTGGAGGGAACACGCTACGCCACAAGCCAACAAGCATGTAGATAAAGCCAGCCAAAGCCAACAGGATAACGATGGCGATGAATAGTAAGAAATATGTTCTATGAGCAGCATTAATTTCTTGCAAACGAACTTTGCGGCCTTTTGCAGCCAATTCTTCCAAAGATTGTTGAATCGTGCCTTCAATATTCCAACTGGCAGGAACGATGCAAGCATCCCAATCTGGCACGGCCATCATGGATGAATAGGCACGTTGAGCTTCTTCTTCTGTTGCAAAGAGAACATCTTCTTCGGCTAAAATTAATCCATTTCGAACAGCAACAAACCACCATCCCTCTTCAACTTGAAAGACGGCACAAAAAGATTCATATTGTGATAAAGCAGAAGCCACGGAAGCCGCTAAAGAGGGCATACCATCACGATGGCCCAATGCGCTGCGCCCAACACCATATTGTGAAACGCTTGTCTGGCGTAGGCAGTACAAATCCGCATCTGGTTCGCTTTCCATTGTTTCACGAATTTCAGGATTCGGGTCATCAATGTTTTGAATTGGCTGCCACATCAAGCCGACGGCGAATTTTTGGTCGTCAACAGTCACAACCCCACCAATAGAGCGGGTGGGTTGTGTAAAGTCTGGAGCCTGTGCTGTCAATTCTTCTTCTGCCATATTATTCCCTGCTTTTAATAATCACGCATTAAAGCTTCCTGAGATAAAGGTGATTGCAACACTTCTGGTGTGATCAAGATGACCAACACTTGACGTTCGTTGTTGTTATAAGAACGACCACCTAACAAGCCCATTTTGGCTTTGCCGATACCAGAAGAAAGCGTGTCATCCTTCATTTGTTCGAAACCTGTTAAGACCAATGTTGAACCAGAACGCATGGCCACTTCTTGCATAAAGCCGCGCATGTTCATCTTTGGCAACTGCACACGAGTTTCCTCTTTGTCGCCTTCGGATTCTTTAGATTGTTCTTCTGTTGGAACAACGGCACCACCAGATGAAGAATATTCTGTAATGTTAACCAATGTCGTCATTGTCATCGAGAACATCAAAATCAAACGTCCATGATCCAAAATACGTGGTAACAAGTCCATGGTGAAACCATATGTCAATGTATCTGTGTCCATATCCGTTTCTGTGCTTCTGTCATCACCAGAGCCAGATGTTGTCACATTGATTTCTTTCACATAGTTTTCGCTTGTTGTAATCTGCACAGGGGCCACTTTGTTGTTCATTGTGGTCACGCTAGCACTTGTCAACTGACGCGTTTTTCCTTGTGATGAGAACGCTTGAATAATGGATTTAGATGAGTTAAATTTACTCTTCGGATTAATAATTGTCATCATCAAATTACCCACCGAGGAAGCAGCACCCGCTACAACACCTGTACCTGGTGAAGTTAAAGTATAAGGACCAGCGGAGGACAAACTGAACTTGCCATTCGAGAAAGCACCCACAATATCCAAACCATAGTTGTCTGTATTTGTTAAATCAACTTCCAAAATACGTACGGTAATTGCCACTTGACGGGACAATTTCTCGTTCCAGCTGGCCACATATTTTGCAACCTTTCTAATAATATAAGGGCTGGCGGTCACGCTGATCGTTCCTGTCACACGGCTGAAAGACAATTTGCCGTTGTCACCGACAACTTGCTTCACGCCTTCTTCAATGCTGTCCCACAAGGCCAAATTGGCAGAGGTGGAAAGGTTGGAGCTGGCGTTACCACCACCAGAGTTTTCACCCATGGTAGCACCAGTTAAACTTGCTTGCAACGTTGTTTCTGTTGGTAAAGCATAAATTGTGAAAACACGTGTTTCATTGGCAAAGAAGCTGATCGTTTTGTCTTTATAATGCCAATAGACACTATAACGACCGGCCAAATAATTCAATAATCCGCTCAATTTACCAGAATAGCGCACAGGAACAGGATCTTCTGGCACCATTTTTGTTGTTTGTAAATCGTCTAAACGAATAGGAATATCCGTCAAATCTGAAATTTGTTGGACAATATCAGGTAATGTAGCATCTTGTGCGATGGCGATTGTAATACTATCTTCTTTTTCCAACCATGCTGGCAAAGCATCGCCTTCCATAATTTTGACGCTCTCATTACCAAGCCAAATATCATTATGAACGCGCACGGTATCCGTTGGTTCTGGCAAATCTGGCACCTGAGATTGCAGATGATATTCTTCAATGCGTTCCAGAGTTGTTTCAATTTTTTTATCTGTGTCGGCAATATATTTATTGCAGGCTGTCAACAATGTGCAACCAGCCATTAATGCGACCAAAGAAAAGACGGATTTTTTAAGCATTATCATCCTCCTGAGTATTGATTACTAACACACGGTTTCCTTTAAAGAATGTCCCAATTGGAGCGGGGGTTGCACGCGCAAATGTGCGAATGATCGCGCTGGCAACTTCTGTAAATGTTCCGCGGAAGACAACACCGGCCTCCAAAATATAATCTCTGTCCATTTTCCAAACGACGGTCCAGCCAGATTTTTGGCCCCATTCAACCAATAAAGTTCTCAAACTTTCACCGTTGATTGCTTCCCAATCATGCACGCTGTCCCCATAAGCAATCTGACTTTTCAGTTTGGATGCGGAAATAGAAGGCATTTCAACATATGATGGCGACACAGACGTTTCTTTTGTACGTTGTGTCTGAATTGTGTTGCCATTTTCATCAAATGCTTCTGTGACATCACGTTCTACAATCAAACTGCCTGTCGGTGTTCTATAAACGCTGTATTCAGATCCCACTTCTTCCATTTCGCTTAAAGGCTGTGACACAGCAATAGGAGCGGCGGTATCACGCATAACAATTTGTTCTTGGATGGGATAACCATTCATGCCAGGGGTGGCATTGATTGGCGCATATGGATTATTCGGATTAAGATTGTTTGGCTGGGCAATTTGCATGGGCTGACCCTTTGGTAAGAAGGCATTATTGTTGTACAAGGCCTTGCATTGCTCTTGAACCGGTCCATTGCCAGTGCAGTCAATGAAAATATCTTCAGCGTGGGCAACCACCGTTGTGAACAACGACGCGGCAACCATTGATTTTAAAATAGTATTATTGAATAATTTCCCCATATTTTTGCTCCTTTTTTCTTCAACCTAGCATAATTTTTTAAAAGATACAACTGAAATTTTACCAAATTAGCGTTTTTTGTTCCTTTATGACTCGTTTTGTTTCCTCTGGTGTAATTGTTTTTGTTTGATTTGGACTGATATCTGCGCCAATTATGACTGAATCTGGATCCCTGTCAGATTGATAAATTTGGATTTGTCGGGCAGGCAATCCTTTTTCCAGCATAATTTGCATAATAATGCCCAATCGAGCCTGTTGTGTGGTCCAATCTTGTGTGCTGACGCGCAAATTTACTGTTTTTGTTGGATCCTTTTGTACATGCAGGGCATAAGCGGAAATCCATTTAACCGCGGGATCCGTCAACTGAGTAGCGCCACGATTAAATTGCAGGCGGATATCTTTTGGCAGCTGAATATTGGCTTTGCTTTTACCAGTTTCTTTCGCCAGCAACCTTGTTGCATAGGGCGAAGAGCGCTGAATGCGCTTTGGTGGCGGAACGGCTGCCTCTGGGATTTGTGGCAATGGCGCCAAGGGGGTCAACAATGGCTGCATTGTGCTTTGTTTAACGGATTTAGGCGTGGGATAAAATGTTTGAACTGTAGTTGTGCGTTTTGGGGACGTTTGAGGCAATGGCTGGGCATCAACCGCTTGATCTCCAAAAATTTCATGTAAAATATCAATATCAGCGGGAACGTTTTGTGGTTGTTGATTGATCTGAGCTACCGCTGGTTCTGGCAAAGAAGGGGCCGGTGTATCAAAATAAGACGGCAAAAGAAAATCATTTGTTTGATTATCAAATATTAAAATATCATCTGCTGCTTGTGCATATGATGCAACAGAAGCAAGGCAAATGCCTGCTGTCATGGCGGTAAATATTGTTTTTATGCTTGACCGCATAGTGATCCCCTTTCAATCCGTCTAAGCCATCATAATGCGACAAGTATTAATTTTTGATTAACAAACACATAAAAAACACATATTTTTATGAAAAAATTAAAAAAAAGTTTGAAATCTTAGAAAAAAGATGTATGATAAACTCAAGATTGGGTGGTTTCAATCTTGGTTTAACAAATAAAAAGGAGAAAAAAATGAATAAATCTTTAAAAGTAATGGGCCAATTGGCAATTATGGCCGGTGTGTGCGTGGCAGGTTCTGCTTTCGCTCAAGCGGATCTTTTTGATAACGCTGCTTCAAAGATGGGCGATTTGTTTAAAAACGTTCGTCAAATCGTGTTTATTATGGGTGGTTTTGCATTGGTCGGTTTCGCCATTGCTGCTATCTTTGGTAAATTGGAATGGAAGAAAGTGGCGATTTTGGCCGTCGGTTTGGCTTTGTTAGCAGTGGCCAGCCAAGTGGTTAACTACGCTATTGATACAGAATCTTCCGGTGGTTCTATCGACTCCGGTCGTTTCGAAACAGAGTTGGAAGACTAATCTTACAGCTTTTGAAAATCCCCACCGTTTGCGTGGGGATTTTTTGTTGCCTAAAAACAATCAAAAGAAATGGTAATACAATTCTATGCTTTGCCTTAAAACACCAAAGGTCGGTTGAATAATTGTATCTGTCTTGGCGAAAGAGAGTGAAGCGGATAATGCCGTTCTTTTACAAACAAAAGATACAGCACCAAACCCTTGTGGTGGGTACAGAGATAATGATCGTATGTCTATATATCTAAGACTTGGTTCGAAGAATCCAGCAAAGCATTAAATTTTATTTTTGCTTGTGGAAGGTTTCCTTGATTTTGGCATCCACACCAGCCTTGGCATTTTTGCTGTTCAATTCTTCTCTTTCTAAAACAGCATTTAATGTGTCAGACTGTGTTGAGTATTTTGCCTTTTTCAAAGTCTTACCCGCACGCATTCCAGAGCTCTTGGATCCGCTGCTTTGCTTTGCTTGTTTTGGTTGTTTAGGTAGCTTAGGTATTTGTGTTGCAGCAGTAGCTGCTGCTGGTGCGGCTGCGCTAGCGGCGGCAGAACCAGCTCCCGAAGATCCAGCTGAACTGGCGCCACTGCTTCCCGATGAGCCACTACCTCTGGAGGAAGAGCCACCAGATCGGCCAGAGCTGCCAGAACTACCGCCAGATTTTTTGCTTGATGCAGTTTTATTGCTGCCAGTCATCGCTTTGGACACACCTCTTTCGCCAGATTTAATGCTGCTAGACATTGATTTTAATCCAGAAGCGACCTTTGATAAATTACCAGATTTAATACCCTCTTGAATTTTGTCGGCTGATCTTGAAACGCGTTGACCACTACGTTGAACTTGGGAGGCGCCACGTAAACGTGTGCTAAGTCCGTTCAGATTAGCCCGAAGTTCTTTCATTCCTTCGGTTCCTGCACTGCCGCCAGTCCATTTGTTAAAGTTTTTAACTGTACGTTGGGCGTTGCTACCAATGGATCGAACTGCCCCAGCGGTTTTGCTTAAATTACCTTGTTGTATGGCCGTACCTAATCTGTCGGCAGAGCGAAGTGTTGCGTCGGCTGCAGATTCAGTATTGGCTTGGGATCTTAAAATATCTGCCCCTTCTTTTAACGTGTCAGAAACACCAGAAACATCAATGGTCGAACCGGTTAAAGCGCCAATACCAGCGGCGGCACCTTCAACATTTCTGGCCGTTTTTTTCAAACTGGTTGCTGTTTTACGTTTGTTACCTGTATTGGCGGCGTCCTTTATGTTTTCAGGGCTAGCTGCAACGCCTTCAACGGCAGCTTCTGTACCCGCCACAGTTCTAGCGGTTTTCGCTGCGCTGTCCAAAATATCTGTAATTTGGGCGGAAACAGCAAATGAGGTAAATAATATAAGTGTAGATAGCACTATGCGCATGGGGCCTCCATTATTTCTTTCTTTTGTGATCAGTAATTTGTTTATTTAGTTTTTGTTTATCTTCTGTAGAAAATGCTGTTGCGATGGAAAGAGGATCGTTTGCTTGTTTCATTTTGCTAGTTTCAATTGGTTTCTCAACTTCTTTATTGTCCTCTGCTGGTCCTATTTCACGTGTCTCAGGTTGTAAAGAATCGTCTGCGGGGCCTATTTGACGTGTCGCAGGTTGTAGAGAGTCTCCTCCAGCAGAACCAATTCTTCGAATTTGTGGTTGAAGATTATCTTGAGCATTTGTTGTTGCTGCCCACAAAACAAGAGCTGTTGCAATAATAATGTTCAATTTTTTCATATATATCTCCCGCCTAATACTAGTATCTGTCTGAAAGTCTATTTTATTTTTTTTGTAATTGCAAGAATTATTTTGAAGGGGTGTAAAGTGGTAAAGTGACAATGACGCGCAAACCTTTTTGTGGGCTTGAATCCAATGTGATATCACCACCATGAGATAACAAAATATCACGTGCAATAGTCAACCCTAAACCAACGCCACCCGTTGATGGATTGCGGGATTCTTCCAATCGAACAAATGGTTTAAAGACATCCTTTCTTTTATGCTTAGGAATACCCGGTCCATTATCATCCACAATAATTTGAACTTGATCTTGTTGTTTTTTTACTTTTACCCACGTTTTGGTCGCATAACGTCCGGCGTTAGCAATAAGATTGCCGATAGCGCGAGATAGATCAGAAGGACGCGCAATGACGTGGACGTCATTTTGGACAATAAGGTCAATTTGATGATTTGTTTTTTTGAATTTATCAACCAAGTTTGTCATGAATGGTTTTAATACAATTTCTTTTGATTCTTCCCGCCCATCGCCGCGAGCAAAAGTTAAATAGCCATTTAACATATTTTCCATGTCGGTTACATCTTGATCCATAGCGCGTGTTGTTTCGTCTTGTGGCAGCATGGATAATTGTAACTTTAATCGCGTCAAGGGTGTACGCAAATCATGTGAAACCCCCGCCAACATAGCTGTGCGTTCTGTTAAATAACGTTGCAAACGATTTTTCATCATCAAAAATGCAGCGCCCGCATGACGAACCTCGGTTGCCCCCTCTGGTTTAAAATTATCCACGTTTTTGCCAATACCAAACGCTTCTGCGGCATGGGCCAAACGAATAATGGCGCGCAGCTGATTTTTCATAAAGATAAGAGCCACCCCAAACCATATAATGGACGATAATAACATCCACAAGAAAAAGATCCACACAGTTGATGTGAAAAAGCGTTTACGAGCAACAATAACTTCCAACACCCCTTCGTTTAATTGAATGCTAATACGTTGTTGACCATCGGTTGATGTTGTGATCTGATACGGGAATTGCAAGTTTTGTAATTCGCTGGTTAAATCTTGACTCATATCAACAAAACGTCGTTTTTGTTTCGTCGGAACGGTGGCTTTTGGCCGCCAGGAAATATCCAAAAGAAGATCGCGTCTTGCGCGTCGGATAAATTTGTTTAATTCATCTTGTGTTAAGTTGGAGTTATCAATCACATTTGCAATCAATTGAATTTCGCCGTAAATGTCGCGCGCCAAACGATGGCTGACCGTTTCCCAGTGGCGATTATAAAAGAATAATCCCAAAGAAAATTGAACAATAATAAGTGGCAACAAAATAATCAAGAAAAATCGTCCCAATAACCCATTGGGTAAAACCGTTTTTCTGAAATTTCTAATCCAATTTTTCATCATGCGCTGATTAACCTGTAACCCTTTCCTCTGATTGTTTGAATATAATTGAAATTAGGATCTGTGTCTAATTTTTGGCGAAGACGTTTGATTTGGACATCAATAGTGCGTGTATTATCCAAATGTAATGATTTTGCCAACACTTCTCGGGACACATCTTGGTTGATATTTTTGATTAGGATATCCAAAAGCATTTGTTCCGCGGTTGTCAGCGAAATAATGTTATCATTTTGTTTCAAGACATTTGTATGCGTATTGTAAGAATAGGGGCCAAAAGCGATAATTTCTTGTTGTGGACTGCGCCTTTTTAACAGGTTATTCAGTCGCAACAATAATTCTTTTGGTTCAAAAGGTTTTGGCAGGTAATCATCGGCACCGGCCTCTAGGCCAATAATGCGGCTGTCTGTATCACCTCGTGCTGTTAAAATCAAAATAGGTGTTGTGAGGCCCTTTTGGCGCAATTCTTTGGTCAAAATATCGCCATTTTTTTGTGGCATCATAACATCCATAATTAAGGCATCTGGTTTTAAGTATTTTAATAAATCTTCGGCTTCGTTGGCGTTGGCGGCCTCTGAAACCAAAAAGCCATTTCGTTGCAAATAGGTATGCAACAATTGGCGTAAGCGTGTATCATCATCTATAATTAAAACCAGCTGTTCGGCCATTACTTCAATTTCTCCAATATCTGTGCGCCTTTGACACCGCCATCTCCCTTTAATTTTTTCCACAGGACTGTTTCCATCATGTTGGCATCGTTTTTAAGCGTTATAAGGTCTGATGATGAGAAAGTTGTCTTGCTTGTGATCAACTTGCACATATGTGAACCAATATCGGTGATCAATGGATAACCAAAGGTTGTTCCCTGACCTTTTAAATCGTGTGCTTTTGGATAAATGCGCTGGCGGATAATCGTTGTGCGTTCCTCTGCAAAGGTGCCAGATGCTTCGGCTAAATACTGTTTTATTTTTTGAACATCGCCACTGGCCCAAGCAGGAAATTTTGCTGCTAAATCAGACATAGCTTCCATTGCTAATTTTTCCAAGTCTTCTGGATTGTTACTTGGTGCGGTTGGCCGAGCAACAGCAGGCTTTGCCTTTGGGCTTTGAGCCCGTCCAGCCGGTTTAATGGATTTTTTCTTTAAGCTAGTGGGTAATTGAAAAATAGACATTGTCCTCTCCTTTTTTTCCATTATATCAAAAATTAAAAAAAGAAGTCCACAGTTTTTTTAAAACAAAAAGATTAAAAGCGCCAGGTTAGCCAGGTCAAAAATACATCAAAGCCAGGCACATATAACGTATCTATGGAAAAGGATTTGTATTCTAGTCCGATGGTGGGGGCGGCTCCAGGAATTGGAAGCCAATGATAGTTTTCTCGGAAAGTGATGCCCGCCACAAATCCCGCAGTTGGACGGAAATCTTTTCCTGCGCGCCACAGGTGTTGCCACGAATAAAAGAATGTTGGTTCTGGTTTGTTAAAAGAATCTTGAAAAGTCATGAATGATAAGCCATAGCGCCTGTTGGGTTCGGGTTCAATATATTTTCCAATGCCGCCTCCCCATGGGTTTTCGTTGTATTTTTTTCTTTTTTCAGAATTGTAAGTCAGCGGGCTGTGATAAGTGTGGATAGGAAACAAAATTTGATATAGACCGTTATCCCAAATATCGCCAAGGTGATTTTTAACAGATTGATATAGGGAAGATTCTGCCTCTGTTTCAGTATCCTTTTGGGCGTTAGCTTGTGCTGGCGCGCAAACAAAAAAGAGAGTGAAAATAAATAAAAATAGTTTTTTCATAGATAAAACAAAAGGTTAATAATTTTCATATGATTATATGTGATTATATGGTTTTAGGATTGTATGTCAAGGAAAATATGAAAGCGAAAAAGTGGTGCGGCCAAGAAGACTCGAACTTCCACGGATCTCTCCACAAGCACCTCAAGCTTGCGTGTCTACCAATTCCACCATGGCCGCTTATGGACGTTATTATACCAGACTTTTTTCAGAAAATCAAGTCCTTGCTTTTGTAAAATATCGCCCCAAGTATATTGGAAAGGGGGCAAAAATGTTAGAGATTAAATCACTTAATTATAATGTTGGAGCGTTGCAGCCGATTATGAGTGCGGAAACATTGCATTTTCACCATGATAAACATTATGCGGGATATGTGGCTAAGGCGAACGAGTTGGTGCCGGCCAAATGGGCAAATAAAACATTAGAACAGCTTGTTCATTTAGCGCGGGATAAAGGGGAAATTGCTTTATTTAACCAGGTTGCGCAAGTATGGAATCATGAATTTTTCTTTGAAGGACTCAGTTTAAATTTAGAAGATCATGAAATTCCAGAAAACCTGTTATCGTATATTCGAAAAGATTACAATAGTATTGATAATTTAAAGGATGAACTGGTTCGAACCGCGCTGGCACGATTTGGATCAGGATGGGTTTGGCTTGTTTGGGAGGATAATCATTTAAAAGTGCAAAGCACACTGAATGCTGAAACACCCTGTGGATTAAAGGGGTTCAAGCCACTTTGGACGTTGGATGTGTGGGAGCATGCCTATTATTTAGATTATCAAAACAAACGTCTTGATTACGCCACAGAGGTGGTGAACAATGCGATCAACTGGCGTGTTATTGGGGCGCGTTTAGGCCTCTAATTTGCCACAACAATGTTTGTATTTTTTGCCAGACCCACAGGGACAAGGATCGTTGCGGCCAATCTCCTTTTTGTTATCTACAGGAGGAAGGGGTGCTTGATCGGCGGGCATTTCAGGCGTGTCTTCTGTCGTTTGTTCTGGTGTTGGAGAGCTCAGTTGTAATTCCAATCGTCCCATCGTTTCGGTCAAACGTTCACGCACGCGTCCCAGTAAATTTTGGAATAAATGGAAAGCTTCTTGTTTGAATGCGTTCAAAGGATTTTGCTGCCCATAAGCGCGAAGCCCAATGGATGTTTTCATAAAGTCCAAACTTTGCAAGTGTTCTTTCCACAACGTGTCAATTGTTTGAATCAAAATTGTCTTTTCAAAATCTTTTTTAAATTCGGGCGGCAAAATTTTTGTTTTTTCTTGCCATGCTTCATCCGCCAGTTTTAATAGACGATCCACCATGGTAGCGGGTTCAATACCCGCTTCGTTTTTCCAGTTGGCAAATGGTGCGTCGACGCCCAATAACTTAATGGTTTCTTGACGCAATTCTTCAGCATTCCAATCTTCTGGTGCGGTGCGTTCTGGTGCTATGGAATAAACCAAAGCGCTGATGGCGTCTTGACGCATGTCTTGCATCACAGGATAAACATCATCCATTTCCATCATTTCTTTGCGTTGTTCATAAATAATTTTGCGTTGATCGTTGGTTACGTCATCGAATTTTAACAAGTTTTTACGCACGTCAAAGTGATATTCTTCCACCTTTTGTTGGGCTTTAGCAATGGCCTTGCTGATCCATGGATGTTCAATGGATTCACCGTCTTTTAACCCCATTGTTTTTAAGATGCGACCAATGCGCTCGGAGCCAAAAATACGCATTAAATCATCTTGTAAGCTGACATAGAACTTGGATTGTCCAGGATCGCCTTGACGACCAGAGCGGCCGCGTAATTGGTTGTCAATACGGCGACTTTCGTGACGTTCAGACCCTAATACATATAATCCACCAGCGGCTAAAGCTTTTTGCTTGCCCTCGGCAATTTCAGCTTTAATTTTTTCGGCAAGTAATGTTTCATCCATTTCTGGGTGGGCTTCTTTTTGCTCTGCAAAACGCATTTCAAAGTTACCGCCCAGTTGAATATCCGTTCCACGTCCAGCCATGTTTGTTGCGATTGTCACGGCACCAGGAACACCCGCTTGAGCAATAATATGTGCTTCTTGTTCGTGATGACGGGCATTCAAAACATTAAACGGAATATTTGTTTTTTCTTTTAATAAATTTGCCAAAATTTCAGATTTTTCAATACTTGTGGTACCGACCAAAATGGGTTGTCCGCGGTCGTGCACTTTTTGAATTTCTTTAATGATTGCGTCATATTTTTCCTCGGCCGTGCGGTAAATAGCATCTTGTTCGTCTTTACGGGCCACAGGTTTGTTTGTGGGAATATCGACGACTTGTAATTTGTAAATATCATCAAATTCGGCGGCTTCTGTCATTGCTGTACCTGTCATACCGGCTAAATGAGGATACATGCGGAAATAGTTTTGATATGTAATGGAAGCAAGCGTTTGGTTTTCAGGTTGAATTTCAACACCTTCTTTGGCCTCTAATGCTTGGTGTAATCCGTTGGAATAACGGCGGCCATCCATGATGCGTCCCGTAAATTCATCAATAATCATCACCTTGCCGTCTTTGACAATGTAATCAACATCTTTTTGGAATAACGTGTGTGCGCGCAAGGCCTGTTCAACATGATGCACAAAGACAATGTTATCTGCCTCATATAAACCGCCAATCATCAATCCTGCATTATGTAAAGCATCTTCCACAAATTGCATGCCTGCATCAGTTAAGGTGACATTTCTGTGTTTTTCATCTTTTTCGTAATGTTCGGGTTGTACCCCAGACATAATCTTATCAACAGCAATATAACGTTCCGATGAATCTTCTGCCTGACCAGAAATAATCAATGGTGTGCGTGCTTCGTCAATTAAAATGGAATCCACTTCATCCACGATAGCGTAATTGAAAGGACGTTGAACCATTTCATCTTTGCTGACGCACATATTGTCGCGCAAATAATCAAATCCCAATTCGTTGTTGGTGGCATAGGTTACATCACAAGCATAAGCAGCTTTGCGATCTTCTTTGTCCATGTTGGCCACAATACAGCCGACAGTTAATCCCAAGAAACGATAAACCTTACCCATCCATTCACTGTCACGTTGAGCCAAATAATCGTTGACGGTCACAACGTGGACGCCTTTGCCAGTTAAAGCATTTAAGTAAACGGGAAGTGTGGCAACCAAAGTTTTACCTTCACCCGTTTTCATCTCAGCGATTTTATTATCAAACAAGACCATGCCGCCCAACAATTGTACATCAAATGGGCGCAATCCCAATGTACGTTTAGCAGCTTCACGAACGGCTGCAAATGCTTCGGGTAAAATATCCCACAATGTTTCGCCTTTTTCCAAACGCGCTTTGAATGCAGGCGTTTTTGCCTTCAATTCATCATCTGAAAGTTTTTGATATTCCTCTTCAAGCCCGTTAATTTTGGTGATATACTTTGCGAATTTTTTTAAATAGCGTTCGTTGGCAGAACCAAACAATTTTTTAAATTTCATGCGGTATCCTTGTGTCTTAAAATCATACTATGATAAACATAAGATTTTTTTATAAAAAAGTCAAGGTTTTTGAAGTGTTTTTTAGCTAAAAAACTCAATAATTTGACATTGAGGCACCAAGTTTTTGATAAAAAGGTGTGCCTTGTTGCGTTCCGTATCATTTTTTATGCCAGTTAAAACGATTTGTGGTGCTTGTTGTTGGCTGGCTTGGCGTAACGTTTTTAAAAGTGTTTCAACATCTGGTGTTGTGACCCATAATGTGTTTTCAATATCTGTAAAAAGAGGATGGACAACTACTGCAGGGCAATCAATGATAACCGCTTGATAATTTCGCGCCAAGTTCATCAGGTCTGATTTAATTTTTTGTTTTGCCATCGGGGACAAAGCGTTTAAATTTTGATTTGATGATCCGGCAATAATGTCGATATCTTTGTCGGTTGTGATGATATCGGTAAGGGGGGACACCCCTTGCAAAACGGCGCAAATTTTATCTGGTTTTGAGTGCTTAACTGGATAGTTTTTTAACCCTAGCAAAGTATCAAAGATAAGCACTTTTTTATTTTGTTTTGCTAATGTTTCGGCCAAATGAGTGGTGGCACGGCTGACCCCCACATGTTGAACGGCTCCTCTCAGTAGGAAAAACGAAGTTTTCGTGTTATCTAATTGTAAGGGTTGAATAAAAGGCACGGCAAAAACTCCTAAAGTTGAATTTTTCCTTGTGTCATTAACGCTCTAATGTTGTCTAAAATTTCCCGACGTGCTTTCTGAATTTCATCATCTTGCACGTGTTTTTGTTTGGTAGCGATGTCATTTTCAAGTTGAGGCCACAAAGACTTTGGAATGTTGCGTTGAACGGCTGTTTTCACCCCATCTGCCGCATTGACAAGAGCAATAACAGCGGTGGCGCGCAAAGTGTGACGCAACAAGGTTTGAATGTTTGCATCAGACCAATGAGCTAAATCATCAAAACGGATAAGTCTTGCGGCTAACTTTCTGGCCAAGAAAGGTTCTTTTTCATTAAAATCTTTGATGACGGCTTGTCCATTTTGCGTTCTAGATAATTGTGAGATAATTTCAGAAGTTTTTTCCGAGCCAGTTGGTGTGTGAATTGTGTTTAAAATATCGTGTGCAACATTCAAAGCTTCCTGTTCCATTTTGGCACTTGTGCTTGCGCTGATGTGGCCAATGTGACTTAAGTGAATCAATACTTGAGCGGCTTTGTTTTCAGGGAAATTCTGCAACAACTCGCTGGCCTTTTCTGCCGGAAAGCGATACAAAATATAGGCGGTTATTTCGGGTCTAAGGCCCACCAACCGATCGGCCAATAATGTGGACGAAAGATGCGATAACTCTTGCCACAACGAAGAATGTGGTGTTTGCAATGTTTCTTTGAATTTAAGAGTTGCCTCGCTTGTGCTTTCAGATAAAATTTGTTGGACACGTGTGGCGTTGCCAACAACGGCAGATCCATTTGTCATTGCCTCATGTAATTCAGCCAAAACACGGGCCGATTCTTGTGGTGGAATGACGCCAAGAGAGGTCATTGTTTTTGCCACTTGGCGGACCTCATTATCATCCAGAGCAATTAAAATTTGACGCACGATATTTTCATCAAGAGCCAATAAAACGATGCCAACTTTTTGAATGGGAGTCCAGTCTGTTGTTTTCTTGTCGGGAGGCATATAAATCCAGTTTTTAATTACAGCAATAGCACGAGCTGGATTTTGTGTAATTTTATCCAACATATCTGGCGAAAATGTGGATGTTTTAGATTGTGTTTTTTCGGTCGTGGAGCACAATGCCATAGCCAAACCAATCAACAAAAATGCCAAAAGAATTAATGAACCAGCAATTAAAATTAAAGGCAACGGATGTTTTCTTGAGCGATGCGATTCAAAGGGCATGTTTTGAACTTCCAATGTATCGCCGCGTGCAGAATTATAGCCTGTCACTCCTTGGATCAAGCGTCTGTATGTGGCCATTTCTTGGGGTGTTCTGGGTTGATAAATACCTTTATCACCCTTGCGAACGTTACCATCCACAATAACGCTGATGTATTGTTTTTTGATTTGATTTTGAATTTCTTTTTCGAATGTTTGCTTGCTGAGTAGCGGTTGGGCCTGTGGATCATAGGATTTAATATTGTGTCTTGCATTCTTAAGGTCTAATTCCAATTGAACGGAAACCTCAACCTTTCCAGGGCCGACCAACGGTTCCAATAATTTTAAGATAGCATGTTCCAAATGACGTTCGTATCTTTGTTGAATGGACAAGAATATTTCGTTGTCCGTTGCCGAACGCATGGGCTTTATTTTGGGATATTTGGGGGCACAAAAACACAGGGCCATCCATACACAGAAGATGACTATTAAAACGCCTAAAAGTGTTTTTACTATGTTATTTTTACCGGACAAAATGCTCCTTTTCTGTTAAAAACACTTAACCATACAAGATATTATCTTGTTATGAAGGCACTGTCAACAAAAAGTTTGCTAAAAAGACGAGTTTTTGATATACTGTTTTCCATGATAGATGAAATAGAGATGGAAGAATCTGAACGTTTTTTAACAACACCTCCAGTGCCAGAGGGGGCGTCCAAAAAGCGTTTGGACAAGTTTTTGGCTGATACTTTTCCCGACGTATCACGCAATACATTTATTCGTTTGATTGAGGAAAATAAGGTTAAAATTCAATCAAGTGGTGTGTTTATCAACCATCCAGATATGAAAGTGGAAACAGGACAAATATTTGAAGTCGCTTTGCCAGCACCGGCAGCTGCCGATGTAAAACCAGAAGAGATGCCACTTGATATCGTTTATGAAGATGATGATGTGGTGGTGGTGAACAAGCCCGCTGGGTTGGTGGTGCATCCTGGTGCGGGCAATTGGGAACACACATTGGTCAATGGCCTGTTGTTCCATTGTCAAGGCAGCCTTTCTGGCATTGGTGGTGTGGAACGCCCAGGTATTGTGCACAGAATTGATAAAGATACTTCTGGTTTATTGGTTGTGGCGAAAAATGATAAAGCGCATGTGGCATTGGCTAAGCAATTTGAGGTGCATTCTATTCAGCGGGAATATCAAGCATTTGTATGGGGTAAATTAGAGCAAGAAGAGGGGCGTATTGAGGGAAATATCGGTCGATCCTCGACGAATCGTCAAAAGATGGCGCTGGTGCGTACAGGGGGGAAGCCCGCGGTAACGCACTATACACGCCTAGATGTTTATGGTGGTGGATTGGTGAGTTTTGTCAAATGTGTTTTGGAAACGGGGCGCACCCATCAAATTCGTGTGCATATGAGCTCTATTCGTCACTCGCTTGTGGGGGATTATACCTATGGAAAACCACCAAAGAATGCCCCCGATTTTGTGCGCGATTTTCCGCGTCAAGCCTTACACGCAGGTATGTTGGGCTTTGTTCACCCAACAACGGGTAAGCAGCTTGTATTTGAAGTGCCAATGCCACAAGATATGCAAGAATTAAAAGAAAAACTGGAAACGCTTTAATATTCTACAGATTCAAAATACAGGCCTTCTGGGGGGGCAGTTGGTCCACCCTTTGTGCGATCGCACGCTTCAAATGCTTTTTTGAATTTTTCCAAGGACCATTTGCCTTCACCAACCAATTCTAAAGTGCCGACCATATTGCGGACTTGGTGGTGTAAGAAAGATTTGGCAGCCACGTGGAATTCAATGATTTCACCATTTGGAATAATTTCAAACGAGTCTAATGTTTTGACGGGGCTTTTGGCCTGACATTCGCTGGCGCGAAAAGTGGAAAAATCATGTTTGCCAAGCATTAAATTGGCGGCCTGTTGCATCTTTTTGATGTCCAGTTCGGGTCGTACCCACCACACATGTCCTTTATTGATGGATGGGGGATAGGGTGTGTTTTGAAGTTTGTAAATGTAATGACGTTTTTTAGCGGAAAAACGAGCATGAAAATCATCGGCAACTTTCTCAATGCTTTTGATGCTGATAGGATAAGGACGAACAAGCGCGTTTAATGATTCGAATAACCGATAGGTGTTTAATTTTTCCTCTGTTTCAATATGGGCCACTTGTGCAATAGCGTGGACACCAGTATCTGTGCGGCCAGAACCCCAAACGGTAACGGGATGCCGTAGGGCTGTTTTTAATGCATCTTCTAATACGCCTTGAACAGACAGTTGTCCAGCTTGGCGTTGCCAGCCAATAAACGGAGTGCCATCATATTCAATGGTGAATTTATATCGCATTATCTATTTCTATCTCTCATCGGAAGGGGTTGCGAATCTGCGACAGCTCTGGAATTATTTTCTTGTGTTGCAACATTGGTGGTGGGGTTTTGTGGCCGACCACGTCTTGGTATTAAGAGAGATAAAGTCCTCCAAAAAGTGGGGGATTGTTCTTCAATTATTTTTTTTTTAGTTCCAGTACTCAACTGTCTTAAAACCAAAGCGGCATTTAATAATTGGGTGCCCTTGGTCAAGACGCTTCCATGAATGAACTCCGCGCCAGTCATGCGGCGTTTACCTTCCAATTGAAGGTCGGTGATTTCCAAAGCGCCATGCTTGCAACCAACAATCAGTTTGTCTTCATTTTGTAACACAACACCGTGTTCTTTGTCGGATTTTGCTTTTAAATTGGTTGGAGCTACGTTGTAAATTTTAAGGCGCAAATAGCGACCTTTGTCATCTTGTACAAATGTAAAGGCCCCCGGAACAGGAGAAAAAGCACGCACTTGACGTGAAATAGTATCAGCATCGGTATCCCAATCAATTTGGGCCTCTTTTTTACTAATCTTCTTGGCATAAGTTGCCTTGGATTCGTCTTGTTTTTGACCCTTTGGATTTTCATGTAATGTTTGCATCAACAAATCTGGTCCCATTTCGGACAAAGCTGTGCACAAAGTCTGGGCGGTCATATTTGGTGCAATATCCATTGCCTTTTGTTTTAAGATCAATCCCGTATCACAACCTTCATCCATTTTCATAATGGTCAAACCTGTTTGTTTTTGCCCATCCAAAATGGCACGTTGAATTGGTGAAGCACCGCGGCCATAAGGCAACAAAGAGGCGTGCAAATTTAAACAGCCCATTGCAGGTGTTTCAAGAATGTCTGGTGTTAATATCAATCCGAAGGCGCCAACCACAACAAGATCTGGTTTAAAGCTTTTAAATTTTTTGACTTCTGCGGGGTCCTTAAATGTTTCGGGCGTTACAATTTCAAAAGGCAAACGATATGTTTCTTGTAATTTCAAAGCCGCTTGATGAACGGGGGAATATAGCAAAGTCATGCCACGACCATTTGGTTTTGGTGTGCGTGTGTATACGGCCACCAAATCAAATTGTGGTTCGCCATTTTCAGCTTTTTCTTCTAACATACGATAAAGTGTGGGCAAGACAAAGCCCGGTGTTCCCATTACAATAAGGCGTAAGTGCGGTTTTAAATTCATTCTTCCTCGCTTTCACGCTTGCGACGTTTTTCTAAATGTGTTATCAGTTTATCACGTTTTAATTTAGAAAGATAGTCTATAAATAAAATTCCGTCAAGGTGATCGATTTCGTGTTGCATCGCAATGGACAAAAGCCCCTCTGCTTCACGGGTTTGTTCAACGCCATTTTCATCCAAGTATTGAACGGTGACCGTTTCCCAACGTTCCACGTCCGCATATTCACGCGGCAAGGATAGACATCCTTCATTATGCAAAATTTTGTTGTCAGAATGAGCAATAATTTTGGGATTCACCATTTTGATGGGATCAGGATCTTCGCCTTCTTGAGCACAATCAATAACAACCAGGCGTTTTAAAAGCCCGACTTGATTGGCGGCAAGGCCGACCCCATTTCCTGCGTACATGGTTTCCAACATATCGGCCAATGCTTGGCGGATAGCACCATCCACAGCGCCCACTTTTTCAGCTTTTTGGCGCAATACAGGTTCAGGAATCTCATAAATTTTCATTTTTGACATTTTTTTTGTTTCCTTTTATAAAAATATATTATACACTAATTTTGGGATTTTGAAAAGGAGAAAATTTAATGATGCGTTTATTCATCGGTTTGGCGCTGCCTGAAAAGGTGAAAGAGCAACTGATGGCATTAGATAAAGACTTGCCTGGCGCTTTGTGGAAAAGCGCAGATAAGTTGCATTTAACGCTCTCCTTTGTCGGCAATGTGGAGGAACCCGTGGCAGAAGAGTTATTACGTGAGTTAAGATTTGTCAGATTCCCAGCGTTCCATTTGTCTTTGAAAGAAATTGGTTATTTTGCAACGGGGGATGTACCTCATCATCTGTGGGCAGGTGTTGATGAAGATAAAGCGTTAAAAGAGTTGCAAGAAAAAGTTGCTGCGGTTGTGCATAAAGTGGGCTTGGGGGATCAAGAGAGATTTAAATTTCATCCGCATGTCACGTTGGCAAGACTGCAAGGTGTCAGTTTGACGGATGTAATGACATATATTGGGAAAAACAATTTGTTTCATTCGGATTTGTTCTTGGTAGATTCTTTTAGCTTGTTTTCTAGTCATGCAAAAGAAGCAGGCGAAGGAAAATATTATAAAATAGAGGAGCAATATCCGCTGAATTTGGTTTAGGGAGATTATGATGCGACGTATAACGTTGATTTGTCTTGGAGTTTTGATGGCGGCCCATCCTGTGATGGCAATGACGCCTCAGGCATATATGCGCGTTATGGATGCAGTTAATTCCAGAAATTTAAAATCATTGCAACAATTAAGGGCGGCAGGTATTGATATGAATAGTCCTCAGCCCAATGGCATGACACCCTTGTGTGAAACGATTCGACAGGGAGATTATGAGGGCTATGAAATGCTGCTGACTCAAGGGGCAAGTCCTTATGTATATTGTGTTCGCCAACTGCCCGAACGAGAAGTGGCTGAATTTTATGCGCATCAACCACCAGCACATACCTATTATACAGGGCGTTTGGGAACGGCTCGGGCTGTTTCTGAATGGGGAACAACGGGAACAAAAACGTTTGACTTTCCGTTTTTAGGTGTTGGAGAAGTTTTGTTGGGTGGTGTTGCAGCGGCCGGTATTTTAACTTTGGGGCATGGTGGCAGCAGTGGTGATGAAGATAATAAATATGTGTGGACTGCACCATTGTCGTTGGAAAAATCAGATTTTGAAACGAATGAATATCAAGCGGCTACGGTTGGTTCGGATAGTATTGATTTCTTAGGTGATGTTAATGCCTCATCTGCGTATGCGCGCGGGTATACAGGTTATAAAGTAAAACGTAAAAAAGATGGTACGTTGGATGGTGAAGGCGAGGCGGCCATTGATAAAACGCAGAAAGTGCGAGTAGCGGTTGTCGATACGGGTGTTTGGCCCAGACATCCGGATTTAAAGAACAATATCGGATCCCAATATAACTTTGTATATGGTGAATGTTCAGAAACAAATAATAAAAAATGTTGGGCTGCGACACCGATAAGCGATACGATGGTGTCGATGCACTTGTATGAAAACTGGGGTACGTCCACCCAAAAAGATTTGGGCTCTAT
>Ga0310690_10003658_pt1 | contig 22783 bp, 11 predicted proteins | sample AusTroGonzalo_MG_2_FD_207661 | JGI IMG/M metagenome (GOLD analysis project Ga0310690, IMG submission 207661) | Bovine rumen microbial communities from tropical cattle in Woodstock, Queensland, Australia - Gonzalo_04 (v2) (version 2) | ecosystem: Host-associated > Mammals > Digestive system >... | reverse complement strand
CCGCCCGTTTCCACATCACTTCGACTTAACACAACGGAAATAATAGTAGTTTACAGTCTTCGTTAAGACAGTAACTTCTCCTTTGTAGAAATACACACCCCATGCGTTATCTGCAGAATCTGAGACAGTAGAGGACGAGTAAAACCTGCGGGAGGAGTAGGAGTCTTCTTTTCCTAACTTGCTGTATTTACCTGACGAATCACCTGAACAACCGTCACATGCTTCATCGTCACAACCATCATAATAGCCAAGCCAGTTCAGACAAGAATCTGTAACTCGGCAGGAACCGCCTGTCTGGGTCGCGGAACAGTTCTGAATAAGTGTCCTGAGCTCGCTGATTGTCGGCAGGTGCCATCCGCTGCTGAAGCCGCCGTAGTTCGATGAATTTAAACTTGTGCAGTAGTCTACTGCACTTTGCCAATCCATTTTGTCATAACGCTCCGACCAGATATAGTTGTTTGATGTATCCTTGCACGGGAACAGTGTCGTTGATGCGTTGCATTCCGGGAAAATACACTGCGAACCGTTCCAGTGATATCCGAGTTCACATTCGCACTTATAATCATTCAGAGACGTTGCGTCTGTGTCAATGCAGGCACCTGTTGAATGTTGAAGATTGACGCACGGGTTTGCATAGCACGGCTTGACGCACTGTTCCGAATATTCGTTCCAGAAATATCCTTCGTCGCAGACACAGGTGAATTTTTCCGGCGAAAGCGGAATACACTCGTGAGTTTCGGAATGAAGAATATCTGCGCACGGATTCGGATCGCACAGATTGACACAGGCAGTGCCGGAATCGTTCCAGAAATATCCGTCACTGTTGTCGCATATACAGTCAAATGTTTCTTCACCGGTTGCATTGCATGCTAAATTCTGAACATCACTGCAGGAATCGGCTTTGCACGGACTGACGACACACTCAGTTCCATTCCAGATTTTTCCTTCTTCGCAAATATCGGATCTGACGCAGCGGACATTCTGGACATTTTTTGTTTCCGAAGAATACCCATAATAGAAATGGACATACCTATGATATTTCAGTTTGGATGCCGAAGAAGAGTGGAATCCTTTGTTGTATGTTGATGGCATATCAGGGAAATATGAATACGGTATCCCCGGTGTTTCATGATTTAGCAAAGATGCAAGCTCATTTATGTTAGGCAGCCTCCAGTCGGAATATCCAGCATAAGTCAGATCCTCGCAGTATTTGAGAGCCTCCTGCCAAGACTTATCTGTTGCATAGCCTTTCTGCCACATGAGACCTGTACGTGTGTCAGTGACTGTTTTGCCGTCAGAAGATATTATAAAATCACTTGATGTCGCAGGTTGTATCTCGTCTCCTGAAACACAAAGAACTTGAAGGCTTCCGCTGTTTCCGTTTCCGCCTGAATGATATGATGATAGTTCTCCGTAATAAGTAGAAAATTTGAAGGCATAGGTGAGGCCATTACTATTATTATGATATTTGTATTCTTTCGATGTCCATACTCCAACAGTATTGCTTGTAGGCATTTCTGTGAAATTCGAGTTCGTTGCAGGGTCGTGGTTGCTGATATCAACAATAGTCATAAACTCAATCGGATTCGGAACACGCCATGTGTTGATTCCGCCGTAATTCGAGCTGTTCAATTCAGCGCAGTGTGTTTCTCGGTTGTCCCAAGTGTAGGTTTCTTCTGAAGGGGATGGTTCCCAAATGAGGCCTGTGTTGTTGTCGGTGACAGTGTTGCCTTCTTCGGTTTCGTTTAGAGTGAAGCTTTGAGGAACGCAGACAACAGTCGCATACTGTGCATCCTGACCGTAGAAATCTTCACCTAATGCAGGGCAGGCAACAAGCTCTTCTTCATTGTTGTAGCACAATGTCTGACCTGTGCAGATTCTGCCGAAACCAGTGACGCATTTTGAATCTTTCCAGAAATATCCGTTGTTTTTGCATTTGAAAACACATTCGTTGTCAACGGCGCTATCGCTGTAACTTCCGGTATCCGACGGTTCCCAGTCGCTTCCGTTCCAGGTCTGGGTTATGGTTCCGTTCCACCACGAAGCGTTTTCGGGCAATCCGGTACAGGTAACATTTTCCCGCGTATCGGCAACGCACGCATTGTTTTTCCGGCTGTAGTTTTCTTTGCATTTGTAGCGGCATCTGTTGTCAACTGGTTCTGCGCTGTATGCCGCATCAGTCCCGATATCCCAGTGGCAGTTTGTTTCGAGTTCGTTGCACTCCCACTGACGGACTATCATGCCGGAATTGTGCCACTCAGTGTTTGCAGGAAGCGTATTTACGGAATCGCAGTTTACAGGCTGCATTTCTCCGACACAGTCATCACCGTTCCAGACATAACTGCCTTCCCATAAAGCGTTTTCGTTTTGGGTGTTGCAGACAAAGCGGCATTCTTTTTCATTCGGAACTTTATTGTACTGGCCTGTAGTGCTCGGATACCAGTCGCAGTCGTCTTCGTCGTCGCAGGTCTGGTCGATCGAGGAATAGATGTTCCAGTGTCCGTGTTGCGGCAGACTGTTAAGATCGCAGTTCGAGTGAAGGACGATATCAAGTTCGCATCTTGAATTGTTCCAGTGGAATCTTGATTTGCAGCCGCAGGTGAATGTGCCGCCGGTCGCGGTGCAGACGCCAGTTGAATTTTTGATGTTTTTGCACGGCTCGAAGCTGCATGCATCAACGCAGTCGCTTCCGATACACTCGTTTTCACTTCTTACGCAGAGGACGTATTTTGTCGTTGATTTGTCTGTTTCAGAAATGCTTCCGTCGGCAAAATCGACTGTCCAGGCTTTGGTTGCTTCGGTGATTGAACTTGTCGAAGTCCAGAAAATCTGTGCCGGAACAGAGGAAAGTCCGCTTGCGGCATCGCTTGTTTTTGTGAAGTCAATAAGGGAAGCAAGTTCGTTTCTGTTGGGAAGTCTCCAGTCAAATTTGCCGTCTGTCGAAGCATCTTCGCAGTAGGAGAGTGCTTCCGACCACGATTTTGATGAAACATGCTGCTTCTGCCAGATAAGTCCGCTGACATTGTCGGTGACTGTTTCTTCAGCCGCAGTAAAGCTTTGCGCCGGTGCGTCGTATTCGTTGACATGAACGCAGAGGACATGGTTTTCTGTCGATTTTGCGACACTTTCGAGTGTGCCGTTTTCATTTATTCTCCATGCGTTTTCGGAGTTTCTGCTCTCCTCATCCGCCCAGAAAGTGTTGGCGGATGCGCTGAAAATCGAGGCAAGCGGAGAGTCTGTGCGACCACTGTCAACTATGGTCAGAAGCTCTTCGGGTTTCGGCAGTCTCCAGTAAAGCTGCGTTCCGCCGTAAGTCGAAGTGCGGCAGTATTCTTCCGCATCGGCCCAGTTTTTCGCGCTGTCTGCGGTTTTGTGCCACTCGTAGTGAGTGAAGTTGTCAACGACGATGAACTGCGGGTTTGTTCCTTTCTGAGAGAAGCTCTTTTCAGTGCAGTAACCGACTAAAGCATACTGTGCATCCTGACCGAAGAAAAGCTTTCCGTAAGCGGGGCAAACTGCGGTTGCTGAGCCGTTGTCGAAGCAATCCGTTTGACCCGTGCAGATATTTCCGAGAGAAAGCGGCGCTGCAATGCACTGCGGCGGAGTTGTTGAGCTGTCCCACTTGTAGCCTTTGTCGCAGGAGAAAACACACTCGTCTCTGGTTGTGCCGTAAACAGCTTCTTTTTCCGCCGGAAGCCATTCAAAGCCGTTCCAAGTCTGGCTGAATCTGCCTGTTCCGTCGTTCCAGATTGTGTTTGCCGGGCGTTCTCCGCATTCTGCAGTGGTTTTTGTGCAGTTGTCTGCAGTGACCCAGTCGGAGCAGTTATCAGCGCACGGAGCGGTTCCTTTTGCGCTCGTTCCCATGCTTCCGATTTCTGAGCAGGACTTAGTTCCGCCGTCGCAGCCTTCACCTGGATCGATTATTCCGTCTCCGCAGTTGGAATATGTCGGTGCTCCGCATGCCGCCTTGTCGTAAACACATTTCGTCCTGTTGCAGACGGCTTCGTTTTCAGGATTTGTCGAAGCGTGGAAAACGTCTCCGCAGCGGACTGTTGTTGAATCCGAATCGCCGGTTTCGCACTCTTCACCGGCATCAATTATGCCGTTTCCGCACGCGTTTTTTGCAACGACTGTGATTTCTTTCACAGTGTTTTCATCGTTGACAGTTATTGCTTCGATGTAGTTGTACATCTCTTCACCGACAGTAAGAAGTGTGTACCTGCCGAAATTGATGCTGATGTTTACATCGTCGTAGCCGTTTGAAGTCTCGTTGAATCTTGCCGATTCATTTGCGACAAGTTCCATATCTTCGTCGTAGATCTGAATGTAGACTTTCTCAGGATGTTTTACCGTATTGATGTTTACTTTGAGCGTGAGATTTGCTTCCGATTGAGAGGAAGTTATCTCTTCATCGAGCTTGATTTCAACGCCTAAAGTTGCGTTCTCAGGAACATTTACACCGACACTTCTTGCGTAGTAGCCGTCTGCAGAAGCAGTGATAGTGTATGATGCAGGAGTAAGATTCGTGATTTTTATTTCTCCGAATTCATCAGGATAGAAAGTTCTGTTGCCGGGATTGAGGATGATTCCCGGATTGTTTTCAAGCGCTATTGCGTTACCTGCTGCATCGTGAATGAGAATCAAGAGGTTCGACGGAAGCGGCTTCGTTTCAACGCCTTCAGCTGTTTCGTTTACCAAAAATTCGTAAGTTTTCTGCGTCGAATAGGTTTTTCCCGAAATCTTCGAATTGACGACGACAGTCATCTTTCCGGCGATGTTGCCGAGTGTATTGACATCGTTGGAACCGATGAGCTCTTTAAGCGGTTTGAGCCCGGTTGAAAGAGTTCCGGGAGTGAGGATTATCGAATTTTCTTTCAATTCTCCAGTCGTTTTGTAGTAGGTACGCGTATTTTCGGTGACTTTTTCGTAAGTATATCCCTCTGTTTTTATCAAAACTTTCTCCACATCCGCCGCTGCCGAAACATCAAGAGAAATAAGGTTGGTAAGGTCGGAAAGTTTGCTAAGATAAGGCAATGTCCCCATGTCACCGTTTTCAACGACCTGAACGGTGTTCGCCGATGCATCGAAAGTATCAACGATGGAGACTGCGTTTGCGTTGCAGTTGATTCCGTCGAAAACGAGGTAAGCTGTTTCAAGCAGTTTTGCATTGAGTGCCGCAACTTTGTCTCCGCCGTAGAAAATCGTTCCGATATATTTGAGAGTAAGGAAATATGTTCTGAAAAGATCGAGTTTTTCGCTCTCGCTGAGTCTGCTGTTCATCGGCATGAAGAATTTTGCGAAAATATTTTCCGCATCTTCAAGCGAAACAGCTGTGCCGTTAAGTGCAACACGACCGTTGCTGTTCAGAGAGTAGACTTTGTTGCAGTTCTCAGCTGTTCCGGTAAACCATGCGCAAACGAACTTGTCGGGAGTTAAAGCCTGCGAAACGCCGCTAAAATCAGGGCCTTTCGGAGAAGTCGTGATGTAGTTTGCAAAAATCATCATCTCTTTTTTGGTCGCTACATACTTGCTGCTTGTCTCCGTAAGTCCGGTGACAGCCTTCTGCGCATCACTTGAATAATCTTCGGGAGTTACGCCGCTGTAGGTAAGCGGGATCTTCGAAGAATCAAAAAGATCGGCCAGAGTCGAGCTTCTGTTCAGAGAAGTCGTCGCAGTGTAGAGAGAAGCGATTGCGGAACGGAGTTCAGCGCCGTTTTTCGCAGCAGCAACTTCGCCGTTTGCATTCTTTGCAAGCATACGGTTATAGAATTCCGAAACGTAGTAGATGTTTTCAAAGAGATTCAAGTTTCTCTGATAACCGAGTGGTTTGTTGATAAGTTCGTAAAGATCGCCTTCGAGTTCTCCTATTTTTGAACAGTCAAGATAACTCAGAAGTTCGGTTTTGTCACTTCCTTCGGCTTTGTTGTCCTCGACGCCTTTTTTGATGAAGGCGACAGGGGAGTAGCCGTGATAGTAAGAGCTGTCGCACCATCTGCTGACAAGTGCGTCAACAGAAACGGGAAGGGAAGTCGAGTTGAGCAGAAATCCCGAGAAGTGGTCTGTTTTTGCAATCATTACGCTGGAACTTGTTCCGAGCATAATCGGGTCGCCTGCAGCTGCATTCATAATAGGATCTCCTGCCGCACTCGTCATAATCGGGTCGCCTGCAGCTGCGTTCATAATAGGATCTCCTGCCGCACTCGTCATAATCGGGTCGCCCGCTGCGTTTGTCATAATGGGATCTCCGGCTGCCGATTGCATTATCGGGTCTCCGCCCGCACTGCGCGCTATCTGCATGATCGGATCTCCTGCTGAAGAGAACATGATGGGGTCGCCAGCAGCCGCAAGCATGATCGGGTCACCGCCTGCAGACTGAAGAACTTCGCCGTTGCTTCTCGCAGCCGAAAGCATGGTGGGATCGCCGCCGAAAACAGTTCCAAGTTCATAGACGAAATAGAGCGAATCTCCCGAGAAAGTCGTTCCTTCGGGCCCGAAATCGATTTTTGAAATCTGCGAGCCGTCGCCTGTCATCATAATCGTGTAGGTGAGGGTGTTGACTTTGCTTCCGTCAGCCTTTTTTATTACCGTGTTTTTCGGAATTACGACGTAGATTCCGTGGTCTATGTAGTGTGAAATGTCTTTGCTCATATCGCTGACATCAATTGTTCCTCCGGCTTTTTCGAGAATAAAAAGAATCGTCGAAGAATCTTCCGAAATCATTATCGGGTTACCGCCGTCATCAACGAGTTTTGCTCTGACAGTGTATTCGCCGGGTTCAACGCTTTTGAATTTGTGCGTTGCCGCTTCTTCAGTTTTGTTAAGCGCAGTCCAAAAGATTTTGAAGCCGTCGGCAACAATGCTGCTTCCGCCTTCGATATTGAGGGAAACTTCATTGTTGTTTGTATTTGCAGTATCTATAACGACTTCCTTTTTATCTGCAGAAATTCTGAAGCCGTTGAAAAACTTTTCGAATTCGCGTCCTTCGGTTTTCTGGATATCGGCCGCAATCTTTTCCGACAAAGTTTTAGCATCTGTTGTGTTGAGGAAAGATGAAAGCAGTTTCAAACCTTCAGAAATACCTGTAAGCTTGGAATAATCAAGCTCGCCGAGCCATGTTCCGGTTCCCAGTTTTGCGTAAGCACGAACTTTTGTTTCGCTTTTTCTCAAATCTGCACAGTTTTGATCAAGAAGATAAGCCGCATTCGTGATTTCCGAAATGTTTGCAATATGTTCGTTCCAACCAATGAAGCAGCTTGCGAAATCATTTGCTTTGACGCAGTAGGTTTTGTCTTGAGCAATATCAGCCTGAAAACTGAACTTTCCGTTCGCATCGGTATTGGCAGAGGCGATTTCTTTGGTTTTTCCGCATTCGACAAGTGCAGCCTTGATGTTGGAAACAGTGCTTCCAGCCTGAAGAATACCGCTGATTTTGTGGTTCTCGGTTGGTTCGGGAATTTCGGGAGTGTCTGAATCTTCATCTGATATTTCGATATTATCTGAATCTTCATCAGGTTCTTGAGGATTATCGTGATCTTCAGGTTTTTCGGGATTGTCGTGATCTTGATCCGATATTTCGATATCGTTTGAATCTTCATCAGGTTTTTCCTGATTCCCAGGATCTTTGATACAGACATTGTTTTCCTCATCGCAGATCAAACCTTTGTTGCAGGTTTCGTTCGGGTAACATTCGCCGTAAAGCTCTCCCTGCTTTCTGCCGGTGTCATCGCTGTCGTCAACAGTATCGACATCGGTCTGATCGTTGTCGGTTTTCGGGGTTTCACTTTTGCCGCCGCTGCCGCAAGAAACAAAAATAAAGATTACGATAAGCGTTAAAACTGCACTGAATTTTTTCATGCTACACCTCTGAAAAATCTTGTAACTTACTGATTTTATTGAAAAATTTCTTGAAATCAAAGGGCTTTTGAGTAGTATTAAACTAGAAGAGGTTTGTTTGTTTGTTTGTTTGTTTGTTTGTTTGTTTGTTTGTTTGTTTGCCGACCATCATCTTTTTAAAAACAACCAAGTTTTTAAACAAAAAACGCGGTATTATAGGGAAACGCGAGGAAATGGCAAGGAATTATTTTTTGATTTTTTCCCAGTATTCCCTGATTTTCGCTTCGTAGCCGATGTTTTTCATCCTGTAGAATTGCGGCGGCTCGACATCCCCCGGGAAATAGCGCTGGTCGACCCAGTGGTTTTCGTAGTCATGCGGATATTTGTAGTCTCCTTTTTCTTCGCCTGGAGCGAAAGAGGAGTCGTTGATGAGGTGCTTCGGGATCTCAAGTGTCGGATTTTCCTTGAAATAATCTTCGGCAGCGTGAAGTCCCAGATAACTTGCATTGCTTTTGGGAGCGGTCGCCAGATAGTTCACGATGTGCGCTAAAATTATCTTTCCTTCCGGATATCCCACAGCCTGAAAGGCGTGAAGTGCCGCGACTGCAAGTTCAAGCGCCCTCGGATCGGCATTTCCGACGTCTTCGGAGGCGAAAATTATCATTCTCCGCAGCAGGAAGAGCGGGTTGTCGCCCGATTCGATCATTTTGATGAGATAGTAAAGCGCTGCGTCCGGGTCGCTTCCGCGGAGACTTTTGATGAAAGCTGAGATCGTGCGGTAGTGGAAATCGCCCGTTTTGTCGTACTGATTCGGGTTTTCGACGAGTTCCATCACGTTGTCCCGCGTGATTTTGCCGCCTCCGCTCAGGTGAAACGCGCTTTCCATGATCGAAACTGCGATCCTGACGTCGCCAGAGGCCTCTTTCGCCATAATTTCAAGAAGCTCGTCGTCGATTTCGGCTTTGAGATAATCTTTGGCCTTGCGCAGAACTTTCATAATGTCTGCAACTGAAATTTTCGAAAAACGGACGCTTCTGGCACGTGAAAGGAGGGCGTTGTTGACATAAAACGACGGATTTTCGGTCGTTGCGCCGATAAAAATAATTCCTTCGTTTTCAATCATCGGCAGGAAAATGTCCTGCTGTGCCTTGTTGAAACGGTGGATCTCATCGATAAAGACGATCTGCTTGTCGACGAAAACCGATTCGCGGTCTTTGTAAAGTATCTTCTTTATGTCGGCAGAACTGTCAGTAACTGCCGAAAATTTATAAAGCTTTGCGCCGTAAAGCCCCGCTGCGATCCGCGCTACCGTAGTCTTTCCTGTTCCTGGAGGACCGTAGAAGACCATTGACGGCAGAAAACCAGATCTAAGGAATGATTTCAATAACTTAATTACATTCTGCTGACCGACTACTTCATCGAAAGTTTCGGGCCGGAGCACCGAATAGAGAGGAATGTAGGCTGAATCGTTCATTTCTTTTTGGTTGGTACTGTTCCGTCAGGATTGAGACCGCGCGCCTTGTAGTCGGCTTTGATCTTAGCCTCTTTCACGTCTTCCGGAGTCATGAACAGCTCTTTGTGTTTTTCGGGAACGAAGACGGTCGAATCATTTTTGAGGACTGCGAAAATCGTGTCGGAAAACCCTTTTTCGTGGTCTGCGATCCGTGCATCATCCGAGATGAAAAGAGAGTAGGAGAGCATTCTTGCCCTGACCGGATCTTCTTCGTCGATGACAAACGCCGCAAGGTTTTTGCTGCTTTGTTCAGCTGTCCGCCAGTCCACCGGAGTATCGTATTTGCGGAACATCGTCTTCTTTATCGGATCAAAGAAGTAGGTTTTGTCGGGATAATCCTTTTTGAGCTGGAGAAGGTATGCGTTTTTCGCGTCGTATTCCTTGATGGAATCGAGGTCTTTTCTTATTTTTTCGCTGAGTTCTTCCATTCTGGCCATGATCACGTTCTCGTTGCGCCGTGTGATGGCGAAGTAACCCTCTTCAGGCATCAGTTTTATCGCGCCGCGGATCTTGTCGGTGACAGAGAACGGGTCATCGATCGAAACCGACCAGCGGACATATTCTTTCGGAAGTTTCCACATTCCGTGGCGGTCACCGAGATAGATGAGATAGTTGAATTTCACTTTCGGCAGTTTTTCATGAAGCTGTTTCATGAAAAGGGCTTCTCTGAAAAAGTTTACGTCGATGCTGACGTTCGGGCTCAGGATCTTTACGCTTTTTTTCTCGTCGTTGAGCTCGATTTTGTTCGGATCGGCGTAAGGAACAAACGCTTTCGCATTCTCGAATTTAGGAGCTTCGTCGATTGTCGAATGGATTTTGACATGTCCTAAAATGTTGAGGAGAAGCGCCTTTTTCTCGTTTTCGGAAATCGAAGAAGGTTTAGACAGGGCTTCTTTCAGCATTTTTGCGAAAGTTTTGTCTGCCAGTTTGTAGATCTGATTTGCTATATCATCGGCTGAAGAGGCGGAATCGGTTTTTTCCTTTGTCAGAGTGTCGAGAAGTTTTTTCCTGTTCTGGATCTCGGCGGGAGAAAGCATCGGATTGTCGAAAAGATAGTTGAGAACAACTTCAGCTTTTGCGTAAGCTGTCGATTTTCTTTTGTAATTTCTGTACTGCCTGTCCCAGAATTCCGAAATTTCGCCCGATGCGATATTGTAGTAGGAAATTTCCGACATTTTTTTGCCGGTTTCGATAAGCCCGTAAAGAGCCGGGAACGACGAAAGATTCTGTTCTTCCTTCAAAGTTTCGCCTGTTTCCGAGTGAGTCTCGTTTATGAGCCTGGTGACATTAAGCATTTCTTTGACTTCGTTTTCGGACTGCCTGATCATCGCGTAAAAATCTTTGTTCCAGAAGTCCGAACCAAGGTTTGTAGCCCGTATTACAAGTTTGTTTTCTTCAAAAACCGTATATGTGATCGGCTGTTCTACAAAAAAATCCTTGTAATATTCAGAATATTGCTTCGCCATAGCGAACCGGTCGTAATTTTCGTCCCTGGACCATTTGATCATAAAATAAAGGAAAAGTCCGCCGACAATCACGAGGAGGATAAGATAACGCCAGTGTGAGCTGCTGTTCCGGCCTCCGGCAAGTTCAGAGGCGCGCACTTTTCTTTTTGGGGACATTATTTGTTCTCTTCGATGATTTCCAAAACGACTTTCTGATTCTGACGGCTTGCAACAGCGCTGATGAGCGTACGGAGAGCGTTTGCAGTTCTGCCGCTTTTGCCGATGACTTTGCCGACATCTTCCGGAGCGACCCTGAGTTCGATGATAGCGGTATTCTTTCCTTCGATGTAGCTGACTTCAACCGCTTCGGGAACATCAACCAGTTTTTTTGTAATAAATTCAACAAATTCTTTCATGAGATCCTCCAAAAATTGAGTGACAAAAAAAGTGAAACCACATATAAAAAACCAACACAAAATGAAAATTTAGTGATTTTCATTAAAAACGCAATTTTTTATGGCTTTTTGAAAAAATTTTTTCAGTAATTTCCTGTTCCGGGCTTATATTCTGCGGCATCCCATTTAAAGTTGTCGATAAGAACAAGTGAATCCAGCTGGTGATCGCTGAGGTCCCAGATTGCGAGTCTTAAAGTTATGACTTCGCCGCCTACAACGTTTCCGCGGGTCGTGAGCCAGCCTGTTCCGCCGTGCGATTCAAAGCCTGTCCCTTGAAGTTCCTCGGTTCCGATGCAGGATGTTACACCTTTGCTTTCTGCATTCACGCATTGTGTGAAGAGGCCGGCCGGAGCCAGATTTATGCCGACAGGATTCCCGAGGCTGTCCATTGCCAGGTTTTTGTCAAAAGGATTTTGAAGATCAGGATCGCTGCTCGTGTAGGTTGAATCAAGAAGTGCAATGAAAAAATCGTTGTATTGGGAGCATATCCATGTCGGATATTCGTCCGTCAGGAAATAGATGTTGAAACTGAAGGATTTCGCAGTTTTGGGAGTTCTTATCCTCATTTGGAGCATAACAGCGTCGTATACTCCGCCGCTTGTTCCTGACGAAGAACATGAAGGTGCTGAGGGGAAGCTGCCGCCGTTTGCCGCAACCCAGTCTCCGGGAGCACCGCTTATAGGTCCGCTGCTGTATCTTTCGAAAGGATTCCTGACCAGTCCTGAGCTCAGTCCGAGCATAAGTCCGCCTTCTTTCGGTCTGATTACATTGCCGAGTGCCGAAAGCAGACCGTTGCTGCCTGCATGGACATTTGCGGAATTGCCTGTCGGAGTCAGTATTTCAGCACTGATAAGTCCCCATTCGTTGGAATCTTCGGTCGTTGTTTTGCAGATTCCTATTGCTTTTGCGTAATCAAAAGGATTTGTGGAAGATTCTGCAACACCCGATTCGCAGTCAGTTTCAATTACCTCGTATTCGCAGAGATCGTATGCAATATTCCACGCTTCTTTCGGGAAAGGACATGTTTCGGTTGTTTCGCAGCAGTCCTCGCATGAACCGTAGCCGTCTCCGTCAAAATCGGTTCCGTCGTCAACGACTCCGTTGCAGTCATCGTCAATGCCGTTATTGCAGAGTTCATCGCCGAATTCATTTACAGGGAGAATTTCGCCTTCGCATTTTCCCCATGTTCCGTCTTCTTTGCAGGTCCTGACTGCCGGTTTGCACGGACCGATATTCTCAGTAGCTGGATCGCCCTGATAGTTGCAGGTCTGTGTTTCGCCGGGAGTGCAGTCTCCGGTTACTTCGTTTCCGCTGCTGCCGGTATCTGAGTCACCGCCGTCTCCGTCATAACCGGTATCGCCTTTGTCTTTGCTGTCACCGCTGCTTGAACCGTCGGTGCAGATTTTCTTTTCAGGGTCGCATATAAAACCGACATGACAGTCAAGGGATGATTCGCAGCTTTCACCTGAACCGGATGAAGGAGTTATGATATCTTCTTCAGCACACGAAACAATAAAAAATGCAAGAGATGCAGGAATCAGGACAGATTTTAAAAATTTCATCGTATCCTCCTAATTTGTGCTCAGTTTTTCAAAATTGAGTCCGCCCGGGTATGCGTAGCTTACATCCTGTTCCCATCCGTAGACAAAAAGTCCGCACGGATTTTCGGAGCAGGTGAGAGTGTGGTTTTTGAAAGCTGATCCGAGGTCTACTATTGCGTATGAAAAGTCTGTTCCTTCGATTGCGTGGATATCGGTTACAGCGCTTCCGTCAAGAACAGGCGATTCACCGGTTGTCATAACGATTGTTGCATAGTTCGAAACATAGCTTCCGGGGGTAAGGAAAAGATAATCTTTTCTGAACTGCTCGTACGGCGGGATAAGCATCATTGCCGGGTCGCCGACACATTCGTCGGTGTGGGTTGACTGGCATGTTGCAGAAAGCATGTCGGCTCCGGCGAGATAATGTGCGACCATAATCTGTTTGTCAGCTTCGACTTCGAGCGTCCCTTTGAAGTAAAATTCGGAATATTCTCCCGCATTGAGTTCGGTTTTGACATCGTTTACCGTGAAGCTTCTCCAGCCTGACGGAACCGATATCTTTTCAGGTGTTGCGGGTTTGAATGTGAGTTTTGTTCCGTTTTCACTCGCATAAATCCTTACAAGATCCCACTCCTGGTCTCTGGCTTTGGATTTTACGAGGATGTATTTTTTACCCCAGGTCTGAACAGGGAAAAGCTGCTGTTCGATGTGGTCGCAGTAACCGTAACCTTGCGGGATATTCGCACAGTCAACGCCCGAAAATACTGCAAACGGGTGGCAGTCGGATTTCTTGGCATCGCAGGAAATTCTCGAACCGGATAGATCACCTGAGGCTTCGATCTGCGCAACCTGGCCTTTTTTTAAGGTTATTGTTCCTTCATTATTTGCCTCTATTGCCGGAATTCCGTTTGAATTGGTAACTGCCGTGGTCGGTTTGACTGTAATAACGGTGTCTTCATTGCTTAAACCGATTACGGTAGCGTATGTGACTGACCCGCTTGTATGTGCAGAAACGACATAATCAGTATAAACGCTGGAGGTCGGAATGAGAAGCGAAGCATCGTTAGAGTAAGAACCGCCGCAGTAAGTAGAACCCAAAAGAGAGCAGTATGCAGCATTATAATCGGCGCTCATACCGTTTGCCGCGAACGGGTTCTTGCCGCTGTTGTCGATCGGTGAAAACTGATAAATCGTGACGGGGATGTTTGTAGTTATGTGCAGACTGTCCCATTTCAAGCCTTGTCCTGCAATATTTTTGTCGTTCGGAAGCATGATTATTCCGAGTTTCCCCGGAGCGATCAGAAGTCCTTTCGATGTGTTCATCATCATGCAGGCCGTGTCGTTGTCTATGCAGAAATAATTTTGACCGAGATCGACTTCGCCTCCTGCTGAAGAAAGCGTGATGTCGACAGTAACGGTTTCGGTTTTGCTCGAATTGCTTATTGTTAGAGCGAAAATCGGGTCAGTTCTTGCAGTGTTCATAAAAATCGTCGTGTAGAAGTCGCAGCCCTGATAGCTGTGGTTTTTTGCTGCCTGATCACAGAGCGAAATGCAGTTGTTGTCCTGACAGTATCCGCTTCCGCAGTCTTTGACGACCTCGGAAGAGAGAAGGCCTTTTTCACTGCACTTGAATACTTTTGAAATGTCGTCGCTGGAGCATATCGGCTCATCAGGAGTGCAGATCTGCTGGACGCATTTGTCGTTGTCACATACCGAATTTTCACCGCATTTTACAGATTCTTCCCCAGTTCCGTCATTGTTGCAGCGGATAATTTTTTCAAAGTCGTCCGGGTCACATCTCAGAAGTTTTCCGGCTTTGCAGACTGAACCGGAATCATCGGTACCGTCATCATTGTTGTCCGTATCGTTCGTGTCGCTGTCACTTTCGTCCTTTCCCGTATCTCCGGTATCGTGTTCGTCCGGAAGCTCGGAATCCCCCTTGTCTGATTCTTGGGTACAGACTTTCTTCTCAGAATCGCAGACAAGACCGATAAGGCAGTCGAAATTGGTTTCGCAGCTTTCACCCAGACCGGATGAAGACTTAGATTCATCTTCTTCGTCTTCACCGCACGAAACAATAAAAAATGCAAGAAATGCAAGCATCAAAACAAGTTTTAAAAATTTCATCCTATCCTCCAACAGAAAACAAAATTGTATTATTATAGTTTAGGCCGGAAAATAATCAAGAGGATTTATTTTATGCTGTTTTTTGAAAATTCAGCTACTGCTGGCCGGTTCCCGCTTTTGCCGGTTTCGGAAGCCATTTGAAGCCGTCGAGAAGAACGGTCGAATCCCACGAATGGTCAGGACCGTAGCCGACTTCACCCTGTTCCCAGAGTGCAAGTCTCAAAGTGATCGTTTCGCCCGGAACGACATTGCCAGTAGTCTTGAGCCAGCCTGTGCCGCCGCTGCTGAATGTGTCGAAACCGGTTCCTTCGAGAAGAGTTGTTCCCTGTGAGCAGTTCGAAGCATAGTCGCCGTTCGAGCCGCAGACCATGAAAAGTCCGTTGGGTGCGAGGTCAACACCGACGGGATTTCCTTTTTCGTCTTTTGCCAGGTTTTTATCGTAAGGATTCTGGAACTTGTCGTCCGGGTAAGCGGTGTTGTGTTCGGAATCGAGCAGGGCAATGAAAAAGTCGTTGTAGTTGCTAGGAGAGCATACGGTGTTCGGATATTCGACCGAAAAGAAGAAGAGGTTGAACTGGAAAGCTCTTGCATTCATCGGTGCCTTGACCTTAAGCGTAAGCATGATCGGGTCTTGAACTGAAGGAATGGTTTTGCCTTCGCACTGGTTTGAAAGTTCTTCTGTAACTGCAGTTCCGCCGCATGAAGGCGATTTCGGAATAGCACAGCCCGGCATCATATTTATCCAATCCGAAGGAATCGTGCTCGCCGTTTTCATATCACCGGATGAAAGTTTGGCACATTCAGCGTCTTTTGTCGGATTGTTCCACGGACCCGTCGAAAGGATCGCTATTTTGGAGCCTTCAAGCGGAGTGATATTGTTGCCGAATTTAGCGGCTGCCGCGAAAGTTTTATAGTCGTCTTCAAAATATGGAAGAGGACGGCTTGCTCTGTTCGATTTGTCGTAAGTTGTTCCTGTAAAAATATTGTAGCTTCCGCATGAATCATTGGCGATGTTTTCAGTTACCGGATCTCCGGCAAGTGAAATTTCGGCAGAAACAAGCTGGTCGCCGCAGATTCCCATTGCATGTGCCAGTTTTACCGCGTTTCCCGGATAGTCGCCGACAGCAAGTTCTCCGTCCTCGCCATCGCAGGAAGTCGCTTCATCTGTCTCACCGTTGCAGTTGTTGTCAACTTCGTCGCCCTGCATCTCGTAAGCACCGGGATGTATTGTTGCGGGATCAAATCCGTTGCAGTCCGAAGAAGTTTCGCAGCAGTCTGTGCATGCGCCGTAGCCGTCGCCGTCGAAGTCCGTACCGTCGTCAACTACACCGTTGCAGTCGTCGTCAATGCCGTTGCCGCACAGTGCGTCACCGATTTCAGCGACAGGAAGAACTTCGCCTTCGCATTTTCCCCATGTTCCGTCTTCTTTGCATGTGCTGACTCCTCTTTTGCACGGGCCGATGTTTTCCGTTGCCGGATCAGCCTGATAGCCGCATCCGCAGGTGTCACCGGGAGTGCAGGCGGAGCTCATCGAACACTCTTTGACCGGCGGATTGTTATGGCTGTTGCCCGTGTCTGTATCATTTGTGTCACCGGTATCGCTGTCGCCGTTGTCTCCGCTGCTGCCGGTATCGGTGGTGTCACCGCCGTGATTGCCGCCATGAGAACTGTCGGTGCAGATTTTCTTTTCAGTGTCGCAGAAATAGCCTATAGGGCAGTCCACAGTCGAAGTACATGCGGAACCCTCTGAGCCGTCATCTTCTTCTTCATCTCCCGAGCATGAAACAAAAAGAAGCATGAGCGCTGCCAGAATCGGAAAAAGGTAAAATTTTTTCATGAGGACCTCCAAAAATCAAAACATAAACAAATAATTATCGTCAAAATCAAAGAAAATGCAAATCGTTATTATTCTTTTCCTGTGCTGCCTTAAACATTGCATCGTTACGCTTTTACTGCGGTATTGCGCGCGAAAATAAAAAATTGGCGGCCTTTAAAAAGAAGTGCTATATTGCCGTGTTTTTTTGTCTCGGGGGTTTAGATATGGAAAAAAATTCTTTGATTTTTGTCGCAGGGCACAAAGGGCTCGTCGGAAGCGCGCTTATGCGTGAACTTCAGTCGAAAGGTTACAATAATCTGATTTTTAAAAATTCTTCGGAACTTGATCTCAGGAATCAGGCCGAAACGGAGCGGTTTTTTGCCGAAACCAAACCTGAATACGTTTTTCTTGCGGCGGCGCGTGTCGGCGGAATCGGTGCGAACAATGTCCGCCGTGCCGAAATGATCTACAACAACCTGATGATCGAATCGAACGTGATCCACAACTCATGGAAATACGGCGTGAAAAAGCTCCTTTTCCTTGGTTCGAGCTGCATTTTTCCGAAATTCGCGCCGCAGCCGATGAAGGAGGATTTTCTTCTCACGAGCGAGCTCGAATACACTAACGAGCCTTATGCGATCGCAAAAATCGCCGGTCTCAAAATGTGCGAATCCTACAACATCCAGTACGGAACCGATTTTATTTCGGTCATGCCGGCCAATCTTTACGGCGAAAACGATACTTTCGACCTCGAAAACGGTCACGTCCTGCCGACGATGATCAGAAAATTCCACGAGGCGAAAGTCAACGGGCGCGATTTTGTCGAGCTCTGGGGCACGGGAAAGCCGAAACGCGAATTCCTTTACAGCGGCGATCTTGCCGAAGCACTGGTCATGCTCATGGAAAATGTCTCGTTCTCCGATCTGACAAAAGGAATGAATGAGATCCGCAACACACACATAAACATCGGAAGCGGTGAAGATATCACGATCTATGAACTTGCCTTTATCATTAAGGATATTGTCGGTTATGACGGCGACATCGTATGGGATACTTCGAAGCCTGACGGCACGCCGCGCAAGCTCCTTGACATTTCGAAAATCAAAAGTTTCGGCTGGAAACCGCGCACGGCTCTCACTGACGGAATAGAGCACGTTTACCGCTGGTATGTCAGAAACAATGAAAAATAAGGAGTAATATCAATGCTTTATGCGGACAAACTCTTCTCGAAAGAGTGGTTCAAAAGTTTGTATTTGATAATCCAGGGTGCGCTTATCGCCGCCTTCGGTTACAACTTTTTTCTTATTCCTTATAAAATAATACCGGGCGGACTCATGGGACTCAGCAGTGTTTTCTACCATCTGGTCGGAATTCCTGTCGGTCTTCTTACGATAATCATGAATATCCCGCTCATCCTGCTGGGAATGAAAGTTCTCGGCAACCGTTTCGGCTACAAAACGATTCTCGGGATGTCGCTTCTTTCGCTTTTCAACGACGGAATGAACTATTTCTGGCACGATGTGACGCTGACAGACGACATTTTTCTGAGCTGCATAATCGGCGGGACCCTGGTCGGAGTAGGGATCGCTTCGATTTTCAAGGCTAAGGCGACCACCGGCGGCACGGACATCATCGCCCAGCTTTTCCATGTGAAATTCAAATTCTCGACAGGAAAAGTAGTCCTTTTCACAAACATAATCTTCCTTTCGCTCGGTGCTTTGTCGATCCATCTCAAAGATCCTGAAAAGACCGAGTTTGTTAAAATGATAGTTTACGCGATAGTCGCGCAGTTCACGACGGCGAAAGTGCTTGACGTAATCCTTGAGGGAACTTCCTATTACAAAGGAATTTTCATCATTTCAAACAAGTACGACGAAGTTAAAGAGAAGCTGCTCAACCAGATGCGCCGCGGCGGAACGATGATCCACGGACGCGGAATGTTTAAGGATGACGAGCGCAGAATAATATTCACGGCAGTCAGCAGGCGCGAATCGGCATTTCTCAAAGAATACATCAAATCGATCGATCCGCAGGCTTTCATCATCATTTTCCAGACAAACGAAATTTACGGTCAGGGATTTCTGCCGGTCAAAGACATCGAATAATTTCGCGCCGAAATCAATAATAACGATTCGCGCCGTCGATATATCGATATTTCGAAATTTCGAGATTTCGACCCGATTTTTCGGCGCGTCGACAGTCACGATAAAAACTTTTTGATTTCTTCAAGGCGTTTTGCTGCAACTGCGCGTCCTTCTTCGTAAACGCGCTTGAGTTCGCTCTTGTCCTTTTCGGTTCTTTTGATTCCGAGCGGTTTTTCGGGGCAGATGATAAATGCAGCTCCCTCTTTTTCGCGTGAAAAAATATAGCGTCTCTGTTCGTTGTAGACTTCGTGACGGACAGTCAGAGCCTTTATGAGTGCAGGATATTTGCGGAGCAGGATTTTCATCAGCGGCAGAAGTTTTATCGGCTGTTTTGTAAAATCGCGGGGCTGGGTGAGGACTACAACATTTTTTGTAAAGCCGATGCTTTCGAAGTATTCGAGCGGGATCGAATCGGTAGAGCCGCCGTCGATATATTTCTTTCCTTCTATTTCAACAGGTCTTGAAACACCGGGCATCGAGGCTGAAGCTCTCATCCAGAGAGTATCTTCTTCGCGGCAGTCGACTAATTTTTTGTAATGAGTGGTTCCGGTGTCTGCATCGGTGACAACGACATAAAACTCCATCGGATTGTTGATGTAGGTTTCGTAGTCAAACAGATCGAGTTTGTTCGGAATCTGATTGTAGCAGAAATCGGCATTGTAAAGATCGCCCGAAGTGAAAAGCGAATGAAAGCTGCAGTAGCGCTTGTCACCGGCATATTTCAGATTATAGCGTATCGCTCTTCCGATCTGTTTCGACTTCAGATTGCAGCCGAAAGTCGCACCGGCTGATACTCCGATCGCACCGTCAAAAGTAATGTTGTTTTCCATGAGCACATCGAGCACGCCGGTTGTGAACATTCCGCGCATTGCACCGCCTTCAAGCACGATTCCGGTTTTTTCCGCCATGAATTCCTCCTTAAGCAGACTGTCTGCTTTTTAACATAACTTTGCAGAAATTCAAGATGTTCAAAAAAATCGTGCCCGAGGTTGACTTTCTCAAAACCGCGCTTATTTACTTTTCCGTTTTATTGTGCCAGTGAGGTGAAAATGAGTTCTGAAAATTTTATGATGACAGAAATTCCGGCGACTTTGCCAGTTTTCGTGATCAAGGAAGGTGTGCTTTTTCCTTTCATGCTGATGGGGATTGCTGCTCCGAACGAAAAGATTTTCGCGAATCTGCTCCGTGCGGCGGAATCGACCGGAAACTATATCGTGGTTGTTGCCGAAAAGAGGCATACTGAAGACAAAAGCCTGCTGCCTAGAATTGTAAGTATGGAAAATATTTACTCAATCGGAACAGTGGCTGCGGTTGTGAGAGAAAATGCCTCTGAAAACGGACGCGGCAACATTCTGCTTAAAGGCTTGAAGAAAGTCGCGATAAAAGGTGTTCTTTTCAATCCTGTTTTTGACATGAGTTTTGCGCGGGTCGAAGTTGTTGAGGAAAACAATTTCATCGAGGCGAAGGACGAAATGCTTCTCCGCACTGCCGTTATTGACACGCGGGAGCTTTTCAACGCGATAGGCTCGCTTAACGCCTTTCCTCCGGCTGTTCTCAAAGATTTTAAAAATATCAGTGATCCTGCACGGTTAGCGGAGTTCGTGGCTTCCAATTTCCTGCGCAATACCGAAGAGCTGCAGAAGGTTCTGGAAGAAAATTCGCCGCTTAAAAAACTGAATCTGGTGCATAAGGCTCTTGAGGATGCGCTTGCTTTCATGCAGGTAAAAAACGACATCAAGCGCAAGACTATGGCGCGGCTCGACAAGGGGCAGAAGGACATGATCCTGCGCGAGCAGATAAAGCAGATCCAGAGCGAGCTCGGAGAAAGCGATCCGTTTTCTGCAAGCATTCAGGATTACGAGAAAAAATTGTCCCAGAACATTCTGCCGGAATACGCCGCGACCGAAGTCAGAAAGCAGATCGACAGGCTTAAGAGCATGAGTCCTTTTTCGCAGGATTCATCGATGCTTTCATCGTGGATCGACTCTGTTTTCGATCTGCCGTGGAAGGATTCGACCGAGGACAACAAGGATATAAACGAGGCTGAAAAAGTGCTCCAGGCCGATCACTACGGGCTTGAAGACGTCAAAGAGAGGATTCTGGAGTTTCTGGCAGTCCGTCAGATAAAGGGCGACCAGAATTCGAAATCGCCGATTCTCTGCTTTGTCGGGCCTCCAGGAGTCGGCAAGACCTCGCTCGGAAAGTCGATAGCGCGCGCTTTGAAACGCAAATTTTACCGTCTTAGCCTCGGCGGCTTGCACGATGAAGCCGAAATCCGCGGCCACAGGCGGACTTATGTCGGCGCGATGCAGGGAAAGATTTTGAAAGGGCTCACGACCTGCAAGTCGAACAACCCGGTTTTCATGCTTGACGAAATCGACAAACTCGGCAAGGATTTCCGCGGCGATCCTTCGTCCGCGCTCCTTGAAGTGCTCGATCCTGAGCAGAATTTCTCGTTTTTAGACAACTACATCGGCCTTCCGTTTGATTTGAGCAAAGTCTTTTTCATCGCGACGGCAAACTGGGAAGACACCATTCCTGAACCTTTGAAAGACAGAATGGAAATAATCCGTCTTTCTGGCTATACAGACTTGGAACGTATTGAAATCGCTAAGAAATATCTGATTCCGCGTCAGCTTGAAAACAACGGTATCGCACCGAAAGAGATCCAGTTCACGAAAGAGGCGCTTCTTTTCATTTCTAGAAGATACACCCGTGAAGCCGGGGTCAGAAACCTTGAAAGGTGCATCGGTTCGGTCTGCCGCAAAACCGTTACTCTCAAAGTGCAGAAAAAGGATTTCGCGAAGAAGATCACTCCGAAAGTAGTCGAGCAGTATCTCAAGCTTCCGCCGTTTTCTGAGCACGATTTCGACGAAGAGAAAAGGATAGGTGTCATCACCGGTCTTGCATGGACACAGTATGGCGGCGCGACACTTAAAATCGAAGCGAACTCGATGAAAGGCAGCGGAAACCTGCTTCTTACCGGAAAATTAGGCGAAGTTATGCAGGAATCGGCTCGCATCGCCCTTTCCTTTATCCGCAGCAACGCGGCTAAATTCGGGCTCGGCGGCGATTTCACGATCAGTGACAAGGATATCCACATCCACTTCCCTGCAGGAGCGACACCGAAAGACGGTCCGAGTGCCGGGATCGCGATAACTTCGGCGCTTCTCAGCCTGTTTTTAGGCAAGGCGATCGATTCAAAAATCGCGATGACAGGAGAAATCAGCCTAACCGGCGAAGTCCTTCCGATCGGCGGCCTCAAGGAAAAACTCCTCGCCGCGAAACGCAACGAAGTGACCAAAGTCCTTATTCCGGAGCAGAACAGAGCCCTTTACGGCAGCATCGACGACGAGATAAAATCGGGCATCGAAGTCGTTTTCGTCAAGGAATACAACGATGTCTTCAAAGCTTTGTTCGGGTAAAAAAGGCGCGGATCTTACTGACCCCTCAGGCTCTATGAGCCAGCTTTCCAACCACTCAGCCGCTTGCGGCAGCTCCCCTGAAATCAGGGGCGCCAAGAATCGGTTGAATATCTGATTTCTCTCCATTGTGGCGAGGGGATGTAGAAACGTGACCTGACATGTCTCGTTTTCTCTCGCATTTCCCGAAAAATCGAGTATAATACAGCGGTTTTGTTGTAGGGAACGCCCTATGTGGCGTTCCGCATGGTTATGTTTCAAAACAAATGGAACGGAATGCCACGCAGGGCATTCCCTACGAGGATGAAATATTGCCGTGCAGGTTTTTGCGGAGGAATTCAATGGGAATTTACATCAATCCGGGAAATGAAAATTTACAAGAAGCGTTAAGGTCTGAGATTTTTATCGACAAATCTTTAATTCTTAAGAAAATTTGCGGAGTTATGAATACTCATCAGAAATTTGTATGTGTTTCCAGACCGCGCCG
>Ga0310690_10003657_pt1 | contig 22784 bp, 15 predicted proteins | sample AusTroGonzalo_MG_2_FD_207661 | JGI IMG/M metagenome (GOLD analysis project Ga0310690, IMG submission 207661) | Bovine rumen microbial communities from tropical cattle in Woodstock, Queensland, Australia - Gonzalo_04 (v2) (version 2) | ecosystem: Host-associated > Mammals > Digestive system >... | reverse complement strand
TTGGACATCTGAAACGTCTTCATTTTAGTCAGATACAGGGCCGCAATAGATGGGGCGGATCGCTTTTAAGGCTGTTCGATCTGAATTCTCAAAGCTAGCGAACCAGCTGTCTGTAAAGCGACAGCTGATCGCATAGGAACTGTTCGGAGAGGTCGCCGTCCAATAGACACCATCCTTCGAATTGTCCGTACGGAAAAAGATGTAATTCTTCGGCTCGGTTTTTCCCGTACACAGCCATCCTCTTTTTCCACCCAATCCAGCAGAAGCAGATTTATACTCATTCGTACAGTTGCCTCTATCCGCTTTCAAGTATTCCATTTCCGCCTTCGTGGGCATTCTCCAGTTTGCACCCAGCAACGCACGCGCCGCATCATACACAGCGTATCCGCCAACCAAGGGATTGGTGGAAATCATACTCAGCGGAAAATAGCCGCCTGTACCATTGGGGACGATCTCACCCCATCGGAAGGTAAGCCCATAGGTATCGTCGTCGATATCTTCACAACCCAGGTTCCAGTTCCCCCAATAATTCCCATCGCACATTTTGGTGTAAGAAACAACTGGAATTGCACGCGTCCACCCGCTTGTGACATCCAAATTCACGGTCGCATGTCCGGTGAGCGTCTTGTTTTTCAGGGTTTTCGTTGTGGCCGGATCGCCATCCGAGAAGAAATAGCACTTATGGTCTCCAGCGGTAGCCCAGGAGTCATCAATCAATCCGGCAAAGGCAATCCCGTCTCCGTATTTATAACCCCACATCGGTTGTCCGGGGCCCAGAACAGAAGTCTCAAAGACGCCATTTTCCCATTCCGTTACGGTAGCCGGCTTCACACCTGCGACGGACAGCCGATACTTTTCGTTCTCATTAAACTTTCCATCCTTGGCACTCACGTAGAAATAGACCATATCACTGGGAAGGACCAAGGATAAATCGCCGCTTAAGGTGGCGATATCATCGCTCTTGGTCAGTGTATAGCTGCTTCCTGCCCCGTTTGTCATGTAAAATGAGTAAACGAATTTACCATTCAAGGCGCCATTCGTCTGGCCACTGGAATAGAACCATCCTCCCGTTTCCCTTTGAACGTTGGCAAAGGGGAAATAGATGGCATACATGATTCCTGCCGTTCCAATTTTTTCGACATGACTTGAACCCTCGCTGAAGGCCCCGTCCCACTTTCCTGTGCCGCTATTATAGGTCAGCGTTGCATAGTACAAATTATTGAGATACTCTTCAGTCGGAGCGGTTTTCTTAAAAAAGATGAATATTTTATCTCCATTCTCCCAGGAGGTCTTCACCACTTTCGTGGCAGGTTCGGAAGCATTCGTCACACGAATGTCGAAGCGAAGTTCCGTGATTTCAGAAGTAGCGCTCTCCTCCACTTCGGAGCACGCAACAAACGGGAGAAGCATCATCCCGAAGAACAAGCTTGCGCAAAATATTGACAAAAACTTTTTCATGACACTTTCTCCTTTACCACTTGAATATTTCATCATTGCCAGTTCCGGGAGCGATGCCGAAACCACCGTCTCCGCCCACCGGAAATGTGCCACCGCTCACCTGGGCGATAGCTGCCTTTGTGGTCAGTTCCACAATCTGCATCGTGGGAATCACATACGATTCTTTCTGAGTTTTCATTTTCATAGCCTCAATCATTACATTTATTCTCCCTTGATGGGGCGAACCTGCATACCATATTCACGATAGCCGGGTGTAGCTGTATTCGCCCATTTGGATCCTGACGGAATGTTATAAAAATGGAGATAGCTTGCATCGGCATTGGAACTCCAATAGCAGCCCGTCGAATGGTTTTCATAAATCTCGTTGAGCGTATCTACTTTGTCATAAAAGCCACATACCGGGAGAAAGATGGAGGCACCGCTCTTCTCGACTTTCCAGCCGCCGTTCTTCAGCGTAGGGGAAGGGGTAAATTCGGTACCCGTGGGGCCAACCTGAATAGTTGTATTGCCAACCGGAATCCAGTTGTCGTCGGTAATAGAGCCCAATCCAGCTAACTCGGATTTCGTAGGCATACGCCAAGGGCTTCCCAGATAGGCTCTTGCCGCATCATAGATTGCATAATTCCCAGTCAGGCTGTTGCTTCCAATACCGCTGATCAACACATTGTTTTTATTGTAATCTTTAGGCACAACCAACACGCCCCACTGTAAATAATAGCCCAACTCGCTGACGTTGCTGGCACCCAAATTCCAATCTGCCCATTTCACTCCGTTGAGTGTCGTTGTCGAAGGCGTGGGAACCGCCTGCGCCCAACCATTGGCCGCAATCGGCGCCCGTAAATTCACTGTTACGTGACTCTTCATCGGGGTCTCGTCGCTGATGACCATCGTCCGGGACATGGCGGGATCACCATCGGAGAAGAAAGTGAACTTATGGCTGGTTCCTATTGTCCAGGAGTTATCAATTTTACCCGTGAAGGCGATGCCGTTATCGCCATATTTATAACCCCACATCGGCTGGCCCATGTACTTGCCATTCATGTCGCTTTCGAAGAAACTACCATTCTTGAACGAAGCACACGCCACCGGGCAAACACCTTCTACTGCCAAACGATATTTATCATCCACGCAGTAATCACTTCCGCTCTTGTCAACGAAGAAGTAGACATAATCGGCCGGAACGCTCAGGTCAATAGAGCCCGCCAATGTTGCCACATCACCCAAGGTCGAAATCGAATAGTTGGTGCGCCCGTATGCATAATACGTATAAATCGGAAGGTTATCGAGTGCCGGATTGGTATGTTTCGTACGGAAGGTTACACCGTTGTCCCCGTCCGAAGCAATTCGGACATCTCCGTACGGGAAATAAATCCCATACATCCGTCCGCTTGATCCCAATTCACTGGCATCAGTAAGGGCGGGACTAGCGGCGCCGTCCCATGATGTACCGTTATAAGTAAGTATGACATATTTGGTTGCATCCAGATAGTTCGTCGAACCTTCCCGGAAGAAAACATACATCTTATCTCCTGCTTCCCATGCCACCTTCACGGCTTTGGTTTGGGGCTCTGCAACATAATTAACTTGAATATCAAAACGCAACTCCTTGACTTCCGTGATAGAAGATTCGTCTACTTCGGAGCAAGCGGCAAACGGGAAGAGCATCATCCCGAAAAGCAATCCAGCGAAAATTGTTGACAAAAACTTTTTCATGACATTTCCTCCTTTACCACTTGAAAATTTCATCATTGCCACTTCCCGGAAGTACGCCGAAACCACCGTCTCCGCCCACAGGGAATGCGCCACCGCTCACTTGGGCGATAGCTGCTTTTGTGTTCAGCTCCAGGATGTGCATTGAGGGAGCTTCGTACCATTCTTTTTGTGCATTTACTCTCATGACAAAATTACTATTTTAACTACAAATATAAGCATAACATCAACACGGTGTACCGCAACGGACACGGATCAGATCCAGGTATTTCGTAACTCTTTCATTTTCAACACACTTGCGAACGATTCGCACTAGTTCCGCAAGTTGGTAAGCGCAAAGATAAACTTTCATTTTTTACTTTGCGTCAATTTTTTACAAATCTTTTCGGCAATAATTGCTGATTCTTGATTCTTGAAAACATAATTTCCGCCCATAGGGGGGGGTAAAAACCAGGTTTCATTTCCTTCAAAGCGGGGTTTGTAACGCATTTGTGACCCCTTTTATCCATCAAAACCCTACCAGCAGGCACACCAGCAGCACTTTTACGTTTTAACAAGTTTTGCATTTTTACAAATCGAAAATATTTCACGATTTTGAAACCCATCTCGCAACCCCTCATAAAAAATTTTTATCTTTGCATCAGATTTCCGGCCTATGTTTTACATCCCTTTTCTCGCCATCCCTGCACTGGTTTGCCTGTTCTGGATCTTCGTGCACTGGCTGCTCGCCGCCAGAACGCTGACCTTTCGACTGCTCGTCATCCTTTTGTTCTTTATCTTCCTCACGATTCTTGGAGACGGCATCTTGTCACCCTTGCTGGGCTCCGGCATCGCCCACATCGTCGTCGATTTCTCGGCACCGTGTCTGATCCCTTTGACCTACCTCTATTTGCGCTATTTATACAAGCCCTATATCTATAGGCCCAGACACTTGCTATGGATCATCCTTCCCGCTATCCTTACAACCGCTGCCATCATTCTGACGGTCATCATGGACCTGGAAGAAACCGACGAACTCCTGGTCCGTGTCCATTCCGGCTCTTTCAACGTGAACGATCCGGCCAACACCCACCTGAATAAATTGTACTACTACTGGACGGTCCTCTCATTCAAGATCATTATCTTCGCCGAGATGGCTTTTATGCTGGGGGTCATCCTCGTGATGGCCTTCAAGTTACATCTCCGCCCGGGTATCTTCGTTTCCTTGCTCCAGGGAAAACCGATCCGTGTGCTGGCGGCCCAGCTCGTCCTGGCAGGTGTCATCTTCCTGATCATCTGCCTGAAAATGTTGCTGCACGCATCCGCTTTCCACGACGATCCCACCTGGGCCCTGTCGTTTGCGGGCATCCATACCATTCTGTATTTCCTTTTCGGTTTTTTTGCGCTCTTCAGCGCAAAAGAATACATCACCCGGCGCGACATTGTCACGGCCTTCCGTTTCAACTATAAACCCGACACGCAATCCGGCTTCGCAGAAGAGATCATCACCGACATGTCGGATTCCCTCAGCATCGAATCCCTGACCCACGTGCTCTCCAAACTCAGCACCCAGCACGGCGTACAGCCTGGTCGCGAAGCAAGCGCCAAGCCCGGTACGGGCACCTCGCTGTCGGCCGCAGTACTGAACGTCGTCTCCATTTCGAACGACGAGAGCGGCCTGGCGCCCCGGTTCCGTGACCTGATGCTGCAGGAGCGCCTCTACCTGCAGCCCAGCCTCACGCTCGGTGACGTGGCGGAACGGCTCCATACCAACAAGACCTACGTGTCCAAAATGGTCAACCAGACCTATAAGATGGGTTTTCCCGAGTTGCTGAACATCCTGCGCGTCGATTACGCGCAGCGCTACATCCGCTCCCATCCCGACGCTTCACAGGAAGAGATCGCCAAGGCGTGCGGCTTTCTGAGCGCCTCCTCCTTCAACAGCACCTTCAAGCGCATCTCGGGCTTCACCCCCAAAGTCTGGACCGCCCGCAAAGATTCTGTTGCGGGGAGATAAAGTTGTGAGCAGGATTAGTTTGGAAGGGTTCTAGTCGGTGGTGTATTGAACGGACCTAATGATAATTTTCTTGATGTAGATGATCTCGTTGACCGTGACGGTAAGGGTGGTCGTCGCGTTATACGGATCGGGGTCTTTCGGCGTGGTCCAGATAAATTGTAGGTTAGGCGCCTTGCTGCCCAAATACTGCACAACTTTGGCCCCTTTCTCCGCATCTGCAGCACTCACAGATAAACCGTCCGGATTCTTGTCGAACAAGATTTCCACATAATATAATTGCTTATCTTGATTTTCGCTATTGACCGTGACCAGAAGATTCTTGGTTGAACCTTTAGGGTCAATCTTCAAGCCATTTGATGTTTTTACCAAATGCTCTCCCACAATTATTCCATCACCACTAAAGTCAATCGTTGCCTTCACTCTTTCATTGTCTCCTTTGTACATGAAGCCAGCTGGTATCAGATTATTGCCTGAGAAGCCACCGTTGTTGCTATAACCATAGATGGTGCCCGTGAAGCGTTCTGTTCCCGGCACCGTCTTTTCCCAATATCCATTCGCCACTATCCGGAATGCAGGAATCGGGTCATTATAGGTTGTTTTCGTCTGAAATTTGATCTCGTGATACGTTGAATCAACGCGATCTGTGCCGTAATTCGTAATAGAAGACGTCTGGACTTCGTAGGTGGTACCGTTGTAGTTGTAGCCTAATGCTTCAAAACGATCGTTGTTGCCAACATTCAGCAACTTGATTGGAGCAGGATGGCCAGGAGCATGACAATACCCAAAAGGAGCGTTCTTTGCTTTATTGTCTGACGGCACGTTGATGGCCCCGTGAACGACATGCGAAGAATTGACGATACCATCGAGGAACCCGATAATCCGGAAATGGTGGGAACTGATTTGTTTGCTTGTATAATTATTCGAACTCACTTTGAACGAGACTTCCTCGTCTTCTCCCAGAGAGGAAGCCAACGAGCAGGTGAAGACCGTCTCGGGATTTGTCGGAGTAAAATAGTACTTCGTCGTGCCTGCTTCCAGCGGAGAAAGACCATCGATAGTCATCCCCGTGGTTTCCAGTAACACCTGCGGATAGCCGTATGGCGCGGCGGGCCTCTCCTCCACTTCAAAATGGACTTTCACCTTTTTCCCGGTTGCAAGGGAAGTCTGGAAGGACAGATCCGTGAAAGTATGATCATTGTCGAATTCTGTCGTGGCAGTAGAGAAAAACTCGTTGCCCACGTAAATGATCGAAGCACTCTCCCTTCGGTTGGTCATAAATCCACAAGAGATGTGACAATAGTCTTTCCCGTCACTTTCCTTCCAAACCGTGTTCGGGCCACCGGCTTGTAATGCCTGATACTCACCCCACGTGAGGCTCTTGACATACTGGAAAGTGCTTTTGCCGGAAATGGATTGACCGGAAACGACCGGAAGCGTCTCATTGGCTTCCGGAGTCAAAGTCATACTTTCAGGTTCTATGACCAGGTTCAGCGGGAACATCGATTCCACCAGACCTTCTGCGGGAATGGCGATTTCCAGATTCAAGAACGGGAGCGCTTCTGTGCCATCTATCGGTTTCAAGCGAGGTTTAGGCCAATCATCCAAACGAACTCCTACCAAACTGGCTCTATCCTCAGGAGAACAGCACGCCGCAAACATCGTCTGTACCGGCAGGACTGTGATCTCGATATCGCGGTACAGTATCTTTCTCACGTCCGTCACTCCAATCTTTTGCCCATAAACCCCTTTCACTCGAATGGTCTGTGTCCGCTCTCCTCCCCAGTCTGATCCGGGCGCTACCGTTTTGAAGATAAGCATCCGCCATCCATCCGCGTCGGGCGGGCCAAAGGATAAGACCTCTGCAATCTCATTCCCATCCGGATACTCAAACGTCACAGGATTTTCATCCGGGTCAGATTCATTGCCTTCCTTCCATTTCGTGAGACCAGGATCGACATAGGTAGGATCTGTTTCGTTAATATTGCTGATAAACTTGACATACAACGTGTCTTGTTTCGCGCTGTGGTAACTCTTCTGCATCCATGGCTGGACCACCAGATGCGCCACGCCGTCGGAGATATCCGTGAAATGGCTGGCCGTCACGTCGGCCGACACGTTGACGCCGCCCGGGGAACTGGCGGCCTTTTCAGGAGTATCATAGCCGACCGATTGGATCTCGTGAATCTTGATTTGATACTGAAAATTCCGGAAGATCGGATAATAAGAATGTTCGCCCGAACTCTGGTCTGCCAGATCAATCTTATAGTAGTAATAATTCCCATCCCCCTTGAATTTCCCGTACACAATCACAAAGGTAGGCTCCTTGAATTGGGCCGAAGGGACAGGCCGTTCATACATATACATGACCTGCGTGTCTTCATACTTCTTGACGCCGTGGGTAAGATCATTGAAATCTTCTTCCGTAGGAATGTACTTGTTGAACAATTCCTCCGCTTCAGGCAAAACGCCTTCATACCCCATGGCTTCCAAATCCTCCAGCGTCTTTTCGTTGTAGCCCTCAACAAAAACACGCGTTCCCGTAGTTTTATCCGGAACATACGAAGGCGCTACCGTACCTCTGATCGGGAAGTGTACCAGCGCAAATTTTTCGAGTTCAAAGTTGGGATCATTGCCGTTTTCCGTATCCAACACGATTGAAATCTTTGACCAGTTTCGAATCAAAGCAATATCCGTAAAATATCCCAATGTCTGACTGTCCGGCACCAGCTGGCCCCCTGCACCTGTTTCCGCACTTATCTTGGGAACCGTGATGGTCTGCCAATAGGCCGGCTTATCTTCTTCCGACAACAACGAGAACAATTGGGTCTGATGGGAAAAAGGAAGCGTCGTAGGCCCATTCCCGATAAAATGAATGGTACGTTGCTTCTCTGAAAGGGTCAGCGTGGCAGAAAACACGATTTTGGGCACGTCTCCGTCCCTGACATCATCTGTAGGATAACTCGTCGTTCCGCTTATTCCCAGATATTTTGCTTTCACATATTCTTTCAGGAACCCACTGCTACCGTAGACAGCAAGATGAAGCGTCTCCAACTCCTGATCGGGTCCCACCGTTCCTCCTTCGCCCAGCACCTTGGTCGTCGGGCCACCGCCAACCGCGGGAATGGAGAAAGTGATGGTCACTTTCCCCTCTTCATTGGGCGAAACGGAGCCTTGCTCCCATTCCGGGAGTTCACGGACGCAGGCGAGCGTCATCAGCAAAAGCCCTATGTACAACAAACAACGTTTCATCACTATTTAGGTCTGTCTCCCCACACAAATGTATTACGAAGTCTCTGCCACCTACTATCTGTTTTAATTTCGGCAATGTTTTCTTCATACGTCTTACTATCGTCCCACCATCCTTCATTCCGCATTCTCCACTCATCATACTCTGCCCTGTCTTCTCCCCAATACCAGGTGTCGTATACGCAACGCAGCAGAGCGACATCGTCATTCGTTTCTTCCACGTTTCTTCCACTGATCTTGATCGGGCCATTCGCCGACCAATAGGTGCGGTTGTTGGTAAACAGCGTTGCAAAAACGCCATTGGCAGATAGCTGGGCGATGAACTTGATCTCTCCCTTGGTGGGCAGCCGCCAGCGGCCGGCCGGGAATCCGTCTTCCTGGTACGTGGCACAACGATACTCCGCGTATCGCTTCTCAACGTCTCCGATGCCATATCTCTCACCTGAAAATTCCACACCGCCGAACTTGGAGGAAATCCTATAACTGGGCGCCAGCAGATTTTTCGTACGGGAAGACGATTCGGTGGGATAATAGTACCTTAAACCTCGTTTTGTCGTTTTCCCTTCCTGCTCATTGTACTCAAACTGTCCATTCTTCCTGTCAAGCGATGGCGCTACCTCAAAACCGGTGAATTCGCCTTCCACTATGGGGCGAGAGGGCAACAATGTTGGATTAGGTGATTCAAACTTATAGTTCAAGTTATCAATGGTCGTACAGCGCGGATCCCCAATGATAAATCCTTCTTTATTATCCTCCGCGTTCAGCACGGAAACATTGATTTGGAACATATCGAGACTGCCTCCCGTGTACCAGATGGTCCGCCACTGATATTCTTGTCGCATAAGTGCCTGATTTGCCGGATCTGCATCTTTCAGTTTAAAGAACATGGGATCGTTATACCCCAAACGAGTCTGTCGCACACCGGATACCCACTTGGCATTATCACTGTTGACCCAAGCATCATCCCTGTACAAGTAGTTCGCCTCATCGTACCGGCTCCAATTCTCCGGTCGATAAGCGCCCCCGTCTACAAAGACATAGCCCCAATAAACAGACGTGGGGTTCGTTGTTTGATTAGCCTTTTCATAGAACTTGGTTGTTCCTATCGGATCGCAGTAATCGGCGTCTGAATTCGAGAGGGCATCGATATAAATGGCCGGATACTGCACAATTGTGACGGTTTTTTCGATACCCACCCCGTCACCAAGGTCTTTGTGCTTCAATGTGAAAGTGATGGTATACGGAGAATAGTCAAAATCTGCGTTTTTGTAATTGTTATCTATTTTATGATTGAACTCGACCACAGTTTTCGTCCCCTCTGTCTTGAGCCCGAACCATTCATTCGCCAGATGATAATCCAAATATTTGGTTCCCTTAGGATATATGTCGTTGTCTTGGGCAACACAGATTATCACATTCGGATTATCCTTGTACAATTGTTCGCCCTCCGTTTTCGTCCCATAATAACGGCGCGTTGCCCGGAAGTCACTTGTTTTAAAATCAGCGGTATGGCTGGAAACATACAAGATATCCGTCGTGGCGACATTGCGAAGCACAATATTGTCGCGCTCGACAGACAGGTACCGTGCCATGCCGACATCGGCCAGATGGCTTCTTGGATGTTCATCAGAATTCTGCCATGTCCCGATGAAGCACGAAGCGTTGTTAATCAAAACAGCATTGTCTTCGGTCAATGCACCGAGAATCTTGATGTCAACATCGAGATGATACCAGTTGTTGCGTTCAAACAACCCGTCAAAATCCGGATCGTCGTATGTTTTCTCGGGGTCCTTGGCGAAAGGCATCATTACCTTATAGTAACACTGTCGCTGGGCAAAAGTCACATCCCCGACATCCGGGCGATACCATGGCACAACAACCTTCAAATAAGGTTCGACCTTCTTTCCAGTAATCTGGCCGTACTTCCAAATCTGCGGATACATATACATCGGATCGGTATTGTAATAAACCTTTCCGTCTTCCCTCGTTTCTTTGTCTTTGGGGGTAACTGTTCCATCCAGGCTGTTCAGGGTCGCAAACGTCATCCCCCCGCCGGGCTGCGCTTTCGGAGAGTAGTCGAAATACTCAGGATCTGAATCCCTGCCGGAGAGGCACACCGTTTTCACGCCATCGCACAGAAAGACTTCCATGCCTTCCAGCATCGGGAACCAGTTTGCTCCTTCGACCGATACACCGCCTTCTTCCACATGGAGCGCGACGGTCATCTTGGCAGCATATCTTTTCAGTTCGATGGTGCCGGAACTCACCTGATACTTTTCTTTACTGATCAGCGTCAAAGTTTGTGAGCCACTCATCAGAAAACGATCCTGCGTATGTTTTTCTGCAAAATTGCCAGTTACCTTGATGGTCCGCAAATAAGAAAGAGATGAAGTATTGGCCAGATCTTCATCATTCACCAATTTATCATCTAATGATTGTCCATAATTTACCACCGCAAACACATAGAGATGTTGGGTCTCTCCCGGAAACAATTTTTGGTTGACCTCTTCCAAACTGACATCCATATTGAAGGTGAAGGCTCCGGCAGACTGGGAATTGGGTGTCTTGCGAACATGGAAGGATGCGGGTGTATCCTCATCAGGCATATTTTCCTCTCCCCCTAATGGATAAAAGAAGAAATCCACCCAGGAAACGCGGTTTTCGTTAAAAGCGTCTACTCCCGGCTTTTCCGCCTTGGTCAAGACAGGGTCCTCACACACCACCGTAATGGAAAGGCAGCGGTCCCCGCCAGAAACCAGTTCCTGGACACATCCCGACAGCAGCAGCGTCAGACAGAGGATTATGGGAATCAGTCTTCTCATCGCGTTATGGTGTAGGTATAATAAATTCATAATCGTCGTCGATAATCTCCGAATCTGCGTTGATGACCCGGCTATTATCTGCGTTAACAACCGAGAACGAAAGCGTAATCGATTTTCCCGCCGACACCTCGTTGTTTTTGCGACGTATATACACGAATATCTTGCCCCTGTCGTAAGACGCGTCGATGGGACTTTCCAAGTATCCATTTACGAAAGAATGACGACCCTCTTTGCCGGAAATCTCCAGCTCGAACGCTTCTGCGTCTCCATTGGGCGTGACTCGCAATTTCCATCCTTCGGGTCCATAGATTACCACGCGACCCTCCACCCAATCCTGCCCTTGCAGCGGATCGTGAATGGCAGGCAACTTGACCTGATAAGGTTTCGATGTCTTATCTACCGTTGTCCCCGGTCTTTCCTCGTTAACAACAAACTTGCCATCCTGATCGACATTGACTGAGTTGGAGCCATTCAAGTTGACAGGTGTGTACACCCAGGGCAGAACGGTGGTTGAAATCACTATCTGGCGCGCGCTGGCATCGAAATAAACATACACGAGATTCGATAAATTTCGATGGAAGCCGTTGGGAGAAATCGATGCTAAATTAAAAGGTATCGTACCTGTCTCTTCAACATTATTCGCTTTCACCACCTTATAGGATATTGTACCCGTGAGCGAACGATCGCTCTCGCGCAGATAGAGCGTCTTAAGGGAATTTTTATTATGGTCCCCTATGACGTTGTCAAGGAATTTCTCGTAGGTACTCGCATCCATCTCGTAAGGAGCCTTGTCCTGGCCTTCGCTCTTGACATTACTGTCGTTTCGCAAGCGCATCGGGCTGTCATCCTGCAGAATGTCCGTGTTGGAAACAAGAGGAGAACCCCAAGCGTTCCATTGCTCATAGCCATCGCTCGGCAACTCAGCCTGGCTGCCTTGCGACACCCGCGGGAACAAATACGACGCATTGGGGATTACGTCGTCATCGAACCGAAGGCTTTCGATGGTGACCTTAGTACCGGAAATCGTCTCCGTCGTTTCGGCGAAGAGGAAGCGTACTTTCGAGACGGCGCGGATGAGTTCCAACGTGGGGTGCACCGTGTTGTAGTTCCAATGATCCTTGACATAGGTCCATTGCGCGTCAGAGAAGTTGCCCGGATTGTCGCTCGGCTTCGAATAGTTTTTGATATATTCTATCTGTGTATGGGTAAGACCATACTTCAGGAAAGAGATGTCCACTTCGCCGCAATAGCTCATGGGGAGACCCAAGTCCTTGGTCCCGGATTCGTCCGTGGGAATAGACTGGACCAGTGCCCGGCCGAACCCCGTGGGGTCGTCGCCGCTGATGGTCTGATTCTGAAGTTCGCTCAAGGTCTTGCCTGCTCCGTCATCGCCCGGGAAGCCCACTGAAGGGCCATTGCCCAACACATAGATTTTCAATGTGGTGACCGTCTCCATCAGACTGCTCGGGATGGACAGCGTCTGCTCGTAACCATCCGCGCCATTATCGAAAGTCCGATGAACGGGCGTGAACAGGGGGTTGCCGTTACCGTCGAAGAACCAGATCCAGAGGTCATACAGTTTCGATTCCTTTGAAGATGCGTTGAGTTCTGCCTTGGTAAGCAGTCCGGCGGAAGGGGCGTTGATCCGGAGAGTCAACTCCGCCGCGCCGCCCTTGCCGCTATCGACAGGTACGATCGGCTCCACACAGGCCGTTCCGGCGGCCATCACCAGGAAGGTCGCCAGCCCAAGTATCATGCTATGGAATCTATCGTACTTCATCTGTTCATCTCTTTATATTATACCCCGCCTCCGTATGAAATGGCGCCGGGTGCACCGTTCGCTCCATATACGTCCCAAGTATTTCTGACCGTGACCTGGTATTCCAGTTCAAACTTCACAAAGTAGGCGTAAACCGTCCACCAGGTGTTGCGGTAAAAATTGCCCGGCAGATCGATGTAGGCCACCTTGCCACTTTCGTCCCCGAGGGTATAGGTTATCTTGGCCTGGATGTGGGCCTTGTCGCTTTCGCGCAGGTAAAGTACTTTTTCCGTAGCATAACCAGCGGCAATTTCTTCGTCCAGGAATTTTTCGTAATTTGCCAAGGATAAATTCGTTTTATCAAAACGGAGACGCAGCGGCGAATCAACGGAAGCGATGGTGCCTATCAGCGGAACCCCTTCCCATTTGAACGCCTCCCAATCATCATAGCTGGTGGTACTGCGTGGGAACAGCCAGGTGGCCTTGGGCAACATATACTCGTACTCAGCTTCTGCCGTCTCGGTCTTCGGTGTCTTTTCATTGACCAGCTCGATGCTGGTTATTTCCGTTGTGGTAGTCGCCATATTTGTCGACTTGGCAAAGACGAAACGAATCTTCGAGACGTCCCGGACGAGCGGCATCTGCGGCTCGGGGAACAGGGCCGTCTTCAGGTCCGTCCAGGTGCCAGTAATATTCCGGAACAATTGCTGCCAGATAAACTCTCGCTGCACTGCCGTCAAACCCACTTCCACAAGATCATCGTTGTCGAAGACGCCTTCAGGTGTTTCGGATACTTTTTTCGCAACGGCCGTCTTCTGGGCTGCCGTAAATCCATAGCGCAGGAAGCGGATATCGAAGTTTTCGATGGCGCAGGCCATCGGAAGACCGCCACTCGGTACGGTCTCCACTTTTGCTACACCGAATCCCGTCGCGGTATCGCCGCTGATTGAAGCATTCTTCAGCGCGCTGCGTTTCGCCTTTTCCGTGGCAGAGAATCCCGCCGAAGCCCCGTTGGCAAGCACAAAGAAATCCAGCTTATCATAGCCGTTGGCCACAGCACTCCGAAGTTTGAAGGTCACGCGGCCGTCAGTCGGGAGGGGCAGCGTCGGATGTAAGAAGGCCACCGCATCAGGGTCATCACTACCGCCGCTGGGAAATGCCCAGATCCAGAGATCGTTGATGGCACCTTCCGCTTCCGCGGCCGAAGTCGGGATGGGCTCTGCTTTCGTCGACAACGTAGCAGACGGTAGCACGATCTCGAAGTTCAGTTCGACCTCTTCGGTCACTTCGGGTGTCGTGATGTCGATGGGCTCCACACAAGCCACCCCAGCGGCCATCACGAGGAGGGTCGCCAGCAGGAGAAGGAAGGTATGGAGTCTGCGGTCAGTCATGGTTCCAACGGATTATTCCAGTTCTTGATGGCTCTCTACGCCGCTCCAGGGATTGACGGTCACCTGGAAACCAATCTCGTAGGAGATAAAATAAGTATATACGGTCCACCAGCGGTTGCGGTGGAAATCGGTGTCCAGCGGGATGTCGACAGTCTGCTCTGTTCCGCCAGCAATCTTGTAGCTGATCCGCGCGATAATGGACGATTTGTCGCTTTCGCGCAGGTAGAGCAATCTTTCCGTGGCGTGGCCGGCATCAATTTCATCGTCCAGGAGCTGATTATATGCCTCCAGGGTCATACTGCTGCTCTTGCGCAAGCGCAGCGGCGTGTCGTCAATTTTTGCGATGTCGTTGTTGTCCAGATAGGCATCGTCGGAAGTGGTGCCCGTCAGGGAAAGGGATTCGTAGCTGGTGCCCGGAAGGGCGAAGTTGCCATTCTCTCGCGGGAACAAATAGGCGGAGGTGGGCAGCATATTCTCATATTCAGCCGCCGTCGTCTCGGTCTTCGGTGTCTTTTCGTTGACCAGTTCGATACTGGTGATTTCCGTGTCGGCATCCATGTTCGCCGCCTTGGAGAAGACAAAACGAACCTTCGAAACGGCACGGGTGACATCGATTTCGGGGCACAACACTTTCAAAAGATCTTCCCAGGTCGTAACCCCCAATTCATCGATAAAGGTTATCTGTGCTGACGTAGCACCGAAGACATCTTTCATTCCCTGTTCGTTAAACATCGCCTGTCCTGCTGTTTTCTCTACTTCTTCATCGATGGCGTGTACTTGGGCTTCGGTAAATCCGTAATGCATGAAAGCCACATCAAAACCTTTATTTTCATTGTTGAAGAAACCCGCCATCGGAAGGCCCTGGCCTTTTCCGTCGGTCGTCCCATCCGGCACCGCCGTCACCAGGGAGGTGCCGCTGCCGAAGCCGCTGCCGTCCGCATTGGCCATCACTTTGTTCTTGACTTGCACGCGCGTCAACACACTATCCGCATCAGAAACGCCCACCGACGAGCCATTGACCAGCACATAGAAATCGAGCAACAGCGGATGGTCGGAATCTACATTGTCCATGATATCGTCCGGCAAAGGCATCGTCACTTCAATGGGGCTGCTTGCCTGACTGGGTGCCGTTGGATAATAGAACACGGCTTTCTCGCCGTCGTAGGTCGTCGCATCGACAGCCTGGTGCCTGAAGGCCCAGATCTGGATGGTATGGACCATCCGCTCGTTTTCAGGTCCGATGACATCTTCGGCCTTGGTCACCAGCGACGCTTTCTCCGGCAGCACGATCCGCAGCAGAAGCGAGCGGGTCCCCGGCTTCTCCGGGTTGTCGGGCACGAGCGGTTCGACACATCCCGACACGGTGACCATCAGCAGGAAGGCCGCCAGCAGGAGCAAGATTTGTATGGAATCGATTCTTTTCATTTCTTCAAGTGATGACCATTATCGCTGGTAGCAGACCAGTCGTTGACATTAACATGGACGTGGAGTCCGTAGTTGACAAAATAGGCATACACGTTCCAGGTGGTGTTGCGGGGGAAGGAGGATGCCAGGCTCGTCAGATTAAAAGTCGCCTCTTTCACTTCCGCCTGCGTTCCGCCTTCAGGTTTCAATTTGTAGTATATCTTGCCCTGGAGCGGCTTGTCGCTTTCGCGCAGATAGAGCGTTTTCCGTGTGGCGTGGCCCAGAGCAATCTCTCCTTTCAAGAAGTCCTCGTATTCCTGGGCGGTCATCGAACCAGGCGCCTTTTCCTGGCCGTAGGTCGGGATGGTGCTGTCGGCGCGCAGGCGGAGCGGGTTGTCGACCTCGGCCATATCTGCGTTGTTCAACAAGGGCGCCGTCGCCGAACCCCAGCTGAAAGAATCATAGGTTTGCTCGGGCACCGTCACCACATCGCCATCCATCGAGAAGACATAGGTCGCTTCGGGGATGCTTGTCAATTCGATACGGGTGATTTCCGTTTCCTGGGGGAAATCCACCACTTTCGAAAACATGAAATGCACTTTGCTGACGGCGCGGAAGATCTGGAACGAAAGGCAAATGGCCGACCAGTTCCATTTGTTGTCCGCATCGAGACAGTGGCTCTTGATATAGGATATCTGCTCTTTGGTGAATTCAAGTGCGATGAAGGCCTCCGATTTGTCGTTGTACACTTCTCCGTCATGATCCCGGATGTACAACAATTGCTGGGACGAGAGCCCCTGCAACAGGAACGAAATATCGTAGCCCTTGCCGTCGTTGTTGAAATAACCGGACATGGGAAGACCCTTGTCGGGAACGGTCTGCACCAGCGCAGAGCCGAAGCCGAAGCCGTCGCCATCGCCGAAAGCACGGGCTTCAATCTGTCCGCGATTCAGTGTCCGCAACGTGGGATCGGAAAGGTTGAAGCCGATGGATTCGGCGTTGCCCAGAATAAAGAAATCGATTTTCGACAAGGCGTCCTTCACATAGGCCGGAAAACGGAATTCCACGTCCAGTACACGGGTCCAGTCGCTGATCGAGAGGAATGGAATGCTCATATACGCCACGGCACCTTCCGTCTTGGCTTCCACTGAATTTTCATCGCGATGGATGAAGGCCCAAATCTGCAGGTCGTGCAATGCAGACTCTTCCGTTTCGGCCAACACGTCGCCGCCCGTCGTTTTGGTCGGGATGGCATTGGCCGGAAGAAGGATTCGGATGGGAAGCACGATGGCATCGGGGTCTTTCGTCAGATCGACGGTGTTGAGCGGTTCCACACACGCCGACGCGGCCACCATCAGCAAGATGGTTGCCACAAGGGTAAGTCGTGTATGGAAATATCTCTTCATCGTCTAATAACCGATAATCGGATTGTAATCGCTTCCTTCTTTCCAGTTGAGACTAACACTCACGCCGGTCACTTCGGTCGAATCGGGCGTCGGCGGATCGGGGTTGAAGGGACCTCCCGGGCCGGGATTGTAGGGCTCATGGGGCGGTACGGGTGAAAAACTGCCGTCGGCGAGGAGCCAGCCCTTGATGATCTTCAGGCTGCCCGCCGGAAGCGGGGCGCCGATGGAAAGTTCGCTGAGGGTGGTCGAACCGCTGGTGAGCGTCACGTAAAGATAGATGCTCCAGATGCGGATGGTCGTACCTTCCACCGAAGAAGCCACAGCCGGACTGGGGAATCCAACGCCGCAAACCATCAGCGGGGTCTTGGTCCAACGGGTCCAGAATTCATCGTAGATCCAATCGGCCTCTTCCGTTATGTCGTATTCGACAGCTGACAACGACGGGAGATAGGGCTCCACATCGATCACGTCGGTCTTGAGCATCGAATATCCGCTGAACAGGAAGGAGCTGTCAGCGATGCGGAACGCATCGGCCAACCCTCCGTATTCGGCCCGGATGGACTTCACCTCGCAGGAATCGCAGTTGAGCACCAGCGCGGCCGCGGAATTGATCATGTGGAAATTCACCTCAAAGCGCTGGTCCCGCTCTTGGTTGACCAGCATGCGCCGACGCGCCGTGAAGAGCGGTGCCGGGTGCGTTTCGACGCGTTTCGAGAGCCCTTGCGACAAGGAGATATTCTCCTCTTCATCTTCACTGATGAGCTTCACCGTAGGCACCTTCGACACGTTGGCGGCTCCGATGACCAAATAGTCCGACGCCGGAATCCGCATCGCGACGACCTTCTCTTCTGCATCCATTACCAGTGTCTGATGGAAGGTCCGTTCGTGGCGGCGGCGCTGATCGTAGAACGACAGGTCGACATCGTGCGCCGTCCCCGCGAAGACATCCGTCAGATAGTCTTCTAGGGCCGCTCGCACCGGTCGGTCGTGCTCCGAACCGAGCTTGCTGTTGAGTTCTGCGTCCTTGTTGTTCACCAGGTCGATGATCAGTGTCATCGTCGATTCCTCCGGACAGTCGGCCATGCGCTCGTCGACCCAGCCGCAGCCCGAAAGGACTCCGCCTGCGACCAGGCACAGCAAACAAACTGACACGAAGGACAGACGATTCATTGAATTAACAGGATCCTACAGGTTGAGCGTGTAGTTGACGCCGTTCTTCCAGGACAAATCGACCGAAAGGCCCACCGAAAGCTTGGCAGCACGAAGGTCAGGCACGGACACCAGCGCTTCCTTCAACACATCTTCGCCCAGCGTAACCTTCACGTTGGTGACAAAGTCCTGCATGAAGACACGTTTTGTCCGGATCGTCTTGCCGGCGGCGTCATACGGCGGCATCATCTCGTCGTAGTTGTCGGGCCATGTGACAGCAGAACCCTGGGTAGGATCAAGCTTGGCTATCACATAGAACGTTCCTTCGTTCCGGATCAGGTTGTATTTCCCCCAGAAATCCTGGCCCGTTCGATTGACAAACTCCAAAGAAATGATAACCACGTTCTGCTTGGTATCCTTGTCGTTGTAGTTGTCGAACAGAATCGTATAGTTCGGGGTAGAAACGGCATCCAGTGGAATTTTCTTTTCAGTGGTACTACCGAAATACGGCTGTGACATGTCGCTGTCGTAAACCATCTTGTTCCACGTGAACTTGGTCGGTGCGCCGGGATACGTGGATCCGCTGTAACTGGTCCAGGGGAGATAGCCCCAGCCCACGGGACAAGGCTGTCCACCCACCAGGACGCCTTTCAGCGTAAGCGGTGTATTGTCCGTAAGAGTGATGGTCTGGTCTACCGAAGGCTGCGACGGATCGGTACTAGGATGCAAGGCGGCCAGATTGTCCTTCAATTGGATCGTACTACCTTTCTTTTCATATTCAACGGTCAATGACATCAAGGCCATTCCGTATTGGATATTGTTGGCCATGGCCACACCACGGGTCGACGTAGTCACTTCACCGGGACCATCTTTCCATTTCTTCTGGCTCGATTCACTGTCCAATGTCCATTTCGACCAATCCACCGTACCATCCGGGAAATCTTTTTCGGTCAGATTATCGCTTTCACTCACACGAAGCCATGAGTTGCCGTAATAGCAAAGTTCAGGCGTATAGGTGACGTCGGCAATGGTATAATCCTCGATTTCCTCAACGGCTTCCGGCTTGTCCTCGTAATAGAATTGTCTGATATTCCTTCCTTCGATTTCCTGAACTTTAGAATTCAGGATGGCCGTTCCCAGCGGCAGGTTGTATTGGCTGGGAAAATCCTGATAAGCCGTGGCAGAGAGACCTTGGAGTTCGGTGGTCGGCTGGAAATTATATCCCTTGTCTCCCATCGCTTTCCAGACAGTTTCGGAATTTTTCCATTTCCGGTTCTGATAGTCGAAAAATGACAGGATATAATCTTCCAGTACGTTGCACAATTCGATGGCCACAGCTTCTTCATCGGACGAAGGAACGCCATTGGCACAGTCGACAATGATAAAGTAAAGGTCGTACAACTCGCGGGCCAGCGAAGCGCCGGAACCGGCACGAGCTTCTCCCTCTTTCACGGTTGTGAACGATTGGTAGGCGGTACCCAGAATCGTCTCGATCGGAGCAGGATTCTGGTTATTGTTCATGGGGCTGTGCAGACGACCCGTTGCATCGGCTTCCACCGCGCAAAGATAATCCGCCCAGATAACGGACCCACTCTTGTATTTCGCATTTTTGATGGCCGTGGTATCCCAGGGATGCGATGCCTTGGCATCGCTGGCGCCACCGAGGCCTACGCGGACCATGTGGTTGAGGATGGCCTCAATACAATCTGACAATGCGTTAAAATTCGTAATCTGGTCCTTGGCCAGACGGGCATTGGCGTAGCTGCCGATATGGGCGATGTTGTAGTCGGGGAAGATATAGCTCATGCTACCGCGCTGAGCTTCGTTCTTGTCGCCTTTCGTCGCCATGCCATAGAAAATGAGGGCATTGGTTTCCAGCGGAATGGGAATCTCCATCACACGACGGCTCTCGTTGATACCGCCGTCGCCGATGGCCGTCGATGTCAGTGCTGACGACAAGTCAATGGCTGTCAACGCGTTACCCCATCCGTCCGGATCGTCTGAATTGGCAATCGGCATGACCTTGTCGCCTTTCTTCGGCACCTTGAAAGCAAACAGTGTTGCATTTTCAATACCACGGAAATTGTTGAGTTTCCCAGACTGACCGTTGTTGGTCATCTGTACATTCTCTTCCGACTGTTTGGTCTGCGGAGGCGTGTCAGCCGCCGCGATGTTGAGCACGAACTGGGTGTTGACCGTCCGCTTCTCGGGGTTGAACGTCGGATTGACATTCTGCTCTTCGACGCAGGCACTCAATCCCATCAAAGCCACCGCACTCAACGCGATTAAAAATTTCTTTTTCATAGTAGTAATGGATGTGTATTAATAATTATTCTTTCACTTTCTTGGTAAAGGTATACACGATGTTCACGCCCAGATTCGGCAACAGGGTCCAGCCGCTACGGGGGCCGATCTCCAGGCCGCAAGTGGCGCATTCATAGGCGATGTCGCTGTACCAGCCGCCCGACACGCCGAGTTGCGTCTCGATGCGCCAGAGGTTGCCCAGCGGAAAGGCGTAGCCGTAGAACAGGCCGCCCCCGAAGAGGTCGCCCTGCACGCGCTGGTCGGCGAGTGTGGGATACAGGCCCCAGGGGAGTCGGAGCGCACCTATATTATAGTGGATATACAGCAGGTCGGCGCCGAAATAGTGGCCCCGGCTCGTTTCACTCAGATAATAGCGGAATTCCGGCACGATGCTCAAGTGACGCCACTTGGTATTGTTCTCCGGGTTGTCAAGATACGAGAAGCTGTCCCAGAAGAAGAACCGGTCCCAGGTCTTCAGGCCGATGGCCGCACCGATGCTCGCATGTGTGCCCAGCGCAAACTCCACTGAAAGGTTCATCGTTCCCGTGGCGTCATACGCCAGGTTGTTGCGGATCGAGAAGACCGTGGCGGGATTTTGCTTGCGGTAGACCGGGGTTTGCTCCTTTTTCGGGAGGGCGAAAGCGTCGCCAGCCCAAGGGTCAGAGGCCTCCTGGGCGAAGGTGAACGTAGCTGCGACTGAGCTGAAGAAGAAGCCTAAAGTCGCAACTATCAGCACCTTACGGATGTGATTCGTTGCTCTGTCGGACAATCCGTTCATTCGTTTCTTCCGAGTGCTAGTATCACAAATTCTAACAAAGTTACAACAATCGCACAAAATAAACAATTTTTTATCCCAAAAAGAAGCCGCCTAAATCATCAGGCGGCCACTTTCAGATCCAAAATTTCGCCCTTCTTCAACCGCATTTTTCGAGCGACCATTGGCTTGTCCGCCAACCTGTGACACACCACATTCTCTCCAAAGGCCACCAGCGCATCTCTCCGTGGAACGGGAGCCCTAGTGAAGGTCCCGTTCCACGGGCACCATCAATAGCAAACCCACAACCGCATCCGCCGTGTCACAGATTGGCAGAGCCGCCACAAAAAATGTCCCTATTTTGTCAAAATTGCTTTTTTGCGGCCCTCTTCTCAAAATCCTCACCTATCTTTGTGAAGAATTCTCCATTATGAACGAACGAGGCGAGCGAACTATGAATGATCTTTCTATTTTCCATCTGACCGGCGACGGCGCCGTCATCAAGGAATTCATCGCATCGGACGATGACTTTCCTGCTGCTTTCAACCTGATCGGCGTATGTGCCTTCAACGCCGGCGTCATCGTGATGGCCTTCGGCATCGAAGAATCACACCCGCACATCCTCCTCCGAGGCCACCGGGAACGTTGCATGCGTTTCAAATGTCTGTTCGAGGGCAGTTTCCTGCACCACGCTGCGCGCACACGCAAACCACCCGTCAACTTGAACCTGGATCTGGACCTGCTCGACATCGCCGATGAAAGCCATCTGATGAACGCGGGCACCTATACTATCATCCAACCAACTAAAGATGGAAAGCAGGTGATGCCCTACGACTACCTCTGGGGAACCGGTTCCATGTATTTCCGGCCACCAACGCACATCCCCATCTGGTGTTACGACGCTGCCGGTGTCTTTCACCAGCCGGAACGCGCAGACCAGGTTGGCGCCCGCCGTCTTCGGGCCATCTGCTGCTCCCGGATGCCGATTCCCGACCATTGGCTGATTTGCAACGGCCTCATTTTGCCGGACAATTACGTGGATGTGGCCGCTTTCGAGCGCATCTACCGGACGGCCAACTGCTATCGCACCTTCCTGACGAGCAGCCGGGCGCAACAGCAGACTGTCCAACAACGGATTGCGGCTGCCCGCGGCGTGAGTTTCGATGATCTGGAAGCGCGCAGGCTGTGTGGCGACGGCTGTCAGCGGATGTTCGGTTTCAAGGACGTCCGGCGGCTCAATGCCCTGCAGCGCATCCAGCTGGCCCAGCAGCTGTGGCGCACGCATCACCTCTCGCGGCGGCAACTCGCCACGATCGTCCGTCTTCCCTACGAAGAAATCTGCAAGTATACCTGATTCCCGCCAACCCGTGACACCGCTAGCTTCG
>Ga0310690_10003656_pt1 | contig 22792 bp, 20 predicted proteins | sample AusTroGonzalo_MG_2_FD_207661 | JGI IMG/M metagenome (GOLD analysis project Ga0310690, IMG submission 207661) | Bovine rumen microbial communities from tropical cattle in Woodstock, Queensland, Australia - Gonzalo_04 (v2) (version 2) | ecosystem: Host-associated > Mammals > Digestive system >... | reverse complement strand
ACAATATATTACCAATTCAATGGGGGGGGGTAAATAATGACCTTTTCAATGCCGTTCTGAGCTCAGAATCAACTATTTCACATCATTTTAATACTAAAACTATGACAGACTTCAAGAAAAACTTGAAAGCCTTGGCGTTGCTGTTGGGCTTAGCCGTAGCTTTGCCCTTCAGCGCACAAGCACAGACAAAATCTATGTACCATGAGGGAAGCCTTATGGATGATGATCCGTCGACAGACTGGTATAAACAGTCGTCGCTGAATAACCGCGGTGCCGTTTCCGGATGGACACTCTCCAACCAGCAGTTCGGCAATGATGCGCCTCTTGGCAGTGGCATCGTCCTTCTGATAGGCGCAGGCTTGGGCTATGCGGCACTGAAGAGAAGAAAGGAGGAACAACAATGAAACGCTTGACTTTTATCCTCATGGCTCTTGCCATGATGCTGGGTTTCACCCAATGCAAGAAAGACCAAGACACACTTAACGAGGTCAAAACTGTTCGTATCTCCCTCAATGTAGAGAATAGCGGTAATTCTGGCAGCAGACACGAAGTGCTTTCAAATGGTAAGGTGAACTATCAAAATGGCGACGTGATCTATGTGGGTGACGGCAGCCATTACATCGGCACATTGACCTGTGCAAGCGGAACGTTCTCGGGTGAAATCAATGAACCGACAGGCTCCAACCCCAAACTGCATTTCTACTTTATTGGTGGTGTTTATGGCGGCTCATTGGAAAAGGGTGCAACCCCATCATTTACTGTGGACATCAGCAACCAATCCACCGCACTTCCTGTGTTGTCATACAATTCAGTTGATTATACGGGTGAAGAGTCTTATAACTGCGAACTTCAAAACCAATGCGCTCTGGTGGAGCTTACACTGACAGGTGACGGCACCACAGCAGCTGTGGGCATTGGCGACAGATACACCCAGGCCACCATCAACTTCGGTTCAACCCCTGGCATCGTTCCTAACACGACGACCACGGGCATGGTCACCACGAAATCTGAAAGCGCGACGAAGAAATATGCCATCATTCTTCCGCAAGCCGCGGTTGCTGGCTCTCACATCGCGATAGGCCACGTGGGTTATACCCTCGACATTCCAGCGATAAATGCCAACGATTATGCCAAGTTAAGCAATTCCAGTGCTGTAGCGAGCAATATCGTTTACCTTAATTACCTCACCACGAACTATGAGGCAGCCAATGGCCAAACGCTGACCGGCACGCTTGGTGTAAACAAGAAGATTTCCATCGCCGACGGCGCAACGGTGACGCTGGACGGCGTAACCATCAATGGAACACACGATTATAGTTATACATGGGCCGGCCTCACTTGTCTTGGCGATGCCACCATTATCTTGAAAGACGAATCGGTAAACTCTGTGGTGGGGTTCTGTTATAGTTATCCCGGCATCTACATTCCTCACGGAAAAACCTTGACTATTCAGGGAGAAACCCTTGGCACTGGTGTTCTCAACGCCACAGGCGCCGGATATAGTGCCGGCATAGGTGCCGCAAGAGAAAGTGTAGATATTTATCGTTCTTGTGGTAACATAGTCATCGCGGGCGGTGTCATCAACGCCACGGCGGGCGGTGAACGCGCCGCCGGTATCGGTTGTGGTGGTACGACTAATCCTAGTACGGCAAACCCCTCGACATGTGGAACGATTAACATAACCGGTGGAACCATCACGGCAACGGGTACCAAATGGGCTCCCGGCATCGGAAGTGGTTTTTATGCCACATGTGGCGATATCACCATCGCTAACACCGTTACCCGTGTGACTGCTACAAAGGGTGACAGAAGTGGCTACCTTGCTACCACATTTGACTGTATTGGAAAGGGTCGTGAAGGCGCCTGCGGAACGGTGAAGTTTGGCAACCAGACGATGTACAACGGTTCGAGCTGGACAACAACGCCTACCAGCGGCAGTACATATGGTGGATTGAATCTTACCATTTCCCAAACTACATATGATGCCGATACCTGGACGCTGACCCCGGTTGCCCCGTAAGAGCAAGAATGACACAGGGTGGGTCGGGGGACGGTTCTCTGATCTGTTCCAAAAGATAAAACCAGGAAACGGAAGTCCGCGCATGGGCCATATATTTCACGAACGGCTGTGCAACCAACTATGCTAAGGATGCTATCTACAAAGTCCGCTCAGTCTTGGCATTTTAACCTATTGGGCCATTGCCCCGCAATCCATCTTTAACCGATCATCATCGGGAATGGTCAAAGCGCCAGCCTTCGGGTGGGCGCTTTTTTTGTTATCACATAGATACCACAGAGAGCAACTTTTTTCGCGAAATTACCAGCGCAATCATAAATAATGTGTATTTTTGCGGCATAAAACAAAACGACTATGGAAACTGTAACCCTCACATACAACCCCAACAGCAGCTTTGCCATCGCCCTGCTGAACCTGATCAAGGCATCAGGCGAGGTGACCGTGGTGGAGACCAAACCGGCCAAGACCACAAGGAAGAAACCTACGAAGAAGGAACGCTTCCTTACCAAGCTGACCAAAGCCGGACAGCAGGCGATTGACATCGCCAAGAAAGACCCCGAAGGCCTCACTGAAGACGAACTAATCGCATCTATATTCGATGATTAAGTTTGAGAAAACCGTTTGTCACCGTCTATGACAAGAGCGAAGAGGAGAGTGTCTCCATACAAGAGATCAAAAAGGCGTTTGCATCGTTGAAGAAATAATCCCTCGCAATCCCCCTCATGGCGGACTCGATCCGCCATCTCCTGCGCCCTTGAACAAAATCGCTTGATTTATAACACTTTTGTAAAACCGAACGGTTTTTTCACTATCTTTGCAGCCTCTTAGAAACACAAAAAAATTGAAAAACTATTATAAGGCATTGATAAACAATATATTACCAATTCAATGGGGGGGGGGTAAATAATGACCTTTTCAATGCCGTTCTGAGCTCAGAATCAACTATTTCACATCATTTTAATACTAAAACTATGACAGACTTCAAGAAAAACTTGAAAGCCTTGGCGTTGCTGTTGGGCTTAGCCGTAGCTTTGCCCTTCAGCGCACAAGCACAGACAAAATCCATGTACCATGAGGGAAGCCTTATGGATGACCCGACTACCAAATGGCAGAGCCAGGGACTGATGAACGATCGTACTGCTTTTAATGACCTCACTTTTTCCGTCACCAACAACGGTATTGGACAACCCGAAGCCCCGCTGGGCAGCGGACTGCTGATTCTCGGTGCCGCTGGCGCAGGCTATGCCCTTGCCAAGCGTCGCAAGAACAAAAAGAACAACAAAAATGGCGTAGCCCTGATATTGGCATCGTTGATGCTTTTAGGATTTACGCAATGTAAGAAAGAAGTTATCGAACCCGTTGCCGAAGGCACCACCTATCACATTTCCCTGAATGTGGGTGGCGACAACAACTCGAGGGTTGTGGTTCACCCTAATAACGCGCAAACCGAGGGCGACCATCAGTATGTTAGCGTTAACTTCGAACAGAACGACGTTATTTACGTGGGCTACAAAGGCAAGTACGTTGGTGTGTTGAATTACACACCTTCAAATGCTACTGATCCAGCCCGTTTTACTGGTGATTTGACTATCAATGATGCTATTGATGGCACATCGCATCTTCAATTCTATCTCCTTGGTGGCAATGGATTCACGGTTGCTGAAACATTGGAAGCAGGTACTTCAACGACTTGTTCGGTCAACATTTCCGACCAGTCGTCACATTATCCTGTGATTTCCTACAGCGCTTCAAGAGAAGTATTTAATCCTTCTACTACCACTACCTATTCGGCCAATCTTCTTAATAAGGTGTCCCTTATGAAGTTCAATGTGGTCACACCCTCAACAGCAGCTATTTGCATTACTGGTATGAACAATAAAGTGATGCTGAATTTTGACCCAACCACGGATGGTACTGATGATGGCTTCACCTACGGCAAAGCCACCGATGACGGTATTATTACGTTGCACAGCAGTGAGTCAGGTGCTGGCACGAATGAGAGCCCCTACCAAATGTGGGCTATCGTGCTTCCACAGGCAAAGTTGAACGAAGGTGGAGTGAACTCTGTGTATAGCACTGACGGATATGCTTGTACTCGTCCTGAGATTCATGCAATTGAATCCAACAAATACTATAATTCTGGGATTTTAATGGAAATAGAAAATTGGGACGGCGACCTCTCGAAGCTGACGAGTTCATCTTCAGAATCTTTCGCCACCGCCATAGACGGGATGACCATTACCGGCACGCTTGGCGTAAACAAGAAGGTTTCCATTGCCGACGGCGCTACCGTGACACTCAAAAATGCTTCTATCAGCTACAGCAGTAAGGGCGCCGACTATGCGGGTCTCACCCTCATAGGCAACGGCACCATTCAGTTGGCCGACGGCACCACCAATAACATTATAGGCGGTTTGGATAACGGCAACTATAGCAACTGGCCCGGCATCTTTGTACCCGAGGGCAAGACCCTTACGATCAACGGTAACACAGGTGTGCTCAACGCTGCTCGCGGCGGCGATGACATTGACAACGGCTCTCCCGCTGGCATCGGAGCCGGTTGGAACGACAACGGCGGCAACATAGTCATTAACGGCGGCGTCATCAACGCTACCGGCGGCGGCAAAGGAGCTGGCATAGGCGGATGCGGCCGTCGCGGTTGCGGCGATATCACCATCAACGGCGGCACTGTTACCGCCATCGGCGGCAAGGGCGCTCCCGGCATCGGTCTTGGTGGTACTGACAGTAGTAATTACACCGACGGTGGTACCTGCGGCAATATCACCATCAGCGGTGGCATCGTCATCGCTACTGGCGGCGAGGGAGGCGCTGGTATTGGCACAGGTTGCTCCTCTAACGGAAAAGATGCGACAGTGACCAAAACCTGCGGCAACATTCTTATCAGTGGTGGTACAGTTACCGCCACCGGCGGCAATGACGCTGCCGGTATCGGTACCGGCAAGACCAACAGCAAAGGCATCATTAATATCGGTACCATCACTATCACCAACGGCGTGACCCTCGTCACTGCCACTAAGGGCACTGATGCCCCCAATAGCATCGGCAAAGGAACCGGCACTAACATTACTTGCGGCACAGTGACCATCGGCGGTGTTGTGACAGGTCCAATCAGCGATAGCCCGTACACCTATCCTGTCCCCTTAACTTACCCCATTGCCCTCGGTGACGCGACAAGCGACTATGTTGGCAGTGTGGTGACGACCGACGGCAATGTGTATGCTACGGTAGCTGCTGCAAGCGCCGCCAGCAAGACCGCCGTGGCCATTATCGCCTACGTGGGCGATGCCGGTAGCGTCGATGCCAGCAGCGCCAGTTACAAGGGTCTGGCCATCGCCTTGAGCGATGCCAACAGTGGTAACGATTGTCAGTGGGCAGAAAGCTTTGCAGACTGCTTAAGCAGCAGCCAGACCGAGGATATTGTCGCCGCTCTCGGTTTCAAGAACGGTATCACCTGTACCAGTACGCTGACCGCGGCCGGCCACAGCAGCCATGGCCACGCTGCCGCTACCGCCGCCGCGAGCAACAATGGTACTGCCGCCCCCACGGGTGCCAGTGGCTGGTTCATGCCTTCCATGGGCCAGTGGAACTTGATTGTGCAGGGTCTCGCCACCAAGAAAGCCGGCACCCCCGTTACTACGGACCTCACCACAAGTGCAAACAACACTTACAAGGCCAACAACCTCAACAGCGTCATCACCGATGCCGGTGGTACTGGGCTAAAGACAGACAGCTATTGGGCGAGTACGGAGGAAGATTTCGTCGGCGCATGGGCTATGGATTTCTGGGGCGGTAAAGCAATAAGTTTCGCTAAGAGTGTTCCCTGCTATGTCCGCTCAGTCATCGCATTCTAATCTATTGAGCCATTGCACCGCAATCCATCTTTAACCGATCATCATCGGGAATAATCAAAAGAGCCAGCCTTCGGGTTGGCTTTTTTTTTGACTTCAAGCCTGCGAGCCTTTTTCATGCGATTCCGGGCGCGAGCTTGGCTGCTTTTGGAAAAAAGTTGAAAGGATAAACGTTTGTAGTCGACAGAAATTTCGTATCTTTGCAGCGCAAGCGCTGCCAAACAACGAAACGACAAATTAATTAAACATATAGATTATGGCAACTTATACTATCACATTGAACGAGCGCACCTCCAGCGGCAAGGCTCTGATGGAATACCTGAAGGCACTGGGCGTGCTGATGCATAAGGTTTCGCCCAAGGCGAAGAGCAGCTACCAACGTTCGCAGGAGGACAAACTGGCAGGGCGCGTTGAGAAATTCTCCTCATCGGAAGAAATGTTTGAATCGTTAGGCATTTGAGCGTATGTACGAAATAAGGATGACCAAGACGTTCCGCAAGGACACGGAACGCTGTCGCAAGCGCGGCTACGACATGGAGCTGCTCAAGACTGCCATCCGACTGCTTGAAGCCGACGGAAAACTTCCCGCAGCGTATCGGCCCCATAAGTTGTCGGGGCAGTACGGCGGTTGCTGGGAGTGCCACCTTAAAGCCGACTGGCTCCTGATCTGGGAGCAGAACGATACGGAACTTATACTCTTGTTCACGGGAACCGGCACGCACTCCGACCTGTTCTAACTACTTTGAGGGCCGCCTTTTTCAGGCGATTTCGGGCGCGGGCGTCACTCGCCGAGGGCGAGGTTTTTGCTGTTGTCGGGTTCCTGGCTTTCTTCGGTCATGCGGACGGTCGCCTCGATGGCGTCGGAATAACCCGTCAGGGCGGCAAAGGGCGCGAATTGGGCGGCGCGGTTCATCATGCTCATTGGCGGGTGCACCTTTGACACGTGGTGCGGCAGGTTGATGATATCGTCGTAGTTGTCGTTCATGCCTTGTGTCCTCCTATCTGTTGGTTTCTCTCTTTGGCCGTCGCTCCCTCTTCAAAGTTCAGGCCTTTCAGGATGGCGTTTTTGCCGTATTTCTCCTTAATCCCCAACAAAGCCTCCTGCATCTTCCGTTCCTTGGCCAACCCCTGCGCTTTTCTTTCTTCATGCTGTGCCTTCTCCTTATAATCGGTAAAAAGGTCAAGCTGCGCGGACGGCGGGGGTAACAGTGCCGCCTCTTCTTCGCTGATGACTCGGTTCACGGTGAGATTGATGCGGCGCACCAGGAGATTGGGGTTGGTTATCTTTGTATACAAGTCCTTCACTGCTTGCGTGATGACTTTCCCTGATGATGTGGGAGCATCGAGATTAGCTGTACCGTGGGAATGCTTGGGGACTTGTCTGCCGTAATGGTCCGTGGTGATCTCACCTGTGTATTTCAACCTCAATGCCGGGTTGGTCAGGTTCTCGGCATCGTAGTTGATGGTGAGCACGATCTGGTCAGCCACAAGATGATGCTTTACCAGCTTCAAGGCGACATCGTCGGCCATTTCGAGTGCCACCACTTTGGCCTTCTTGTATTCATACCCCTCCGACAGCACCTGTCCGCTGCTGAGGGAATTGGTTTCGGGTTTGTAGGCTTTCACCTCCTTCATCCCGACGGGTTCCCACCCCCAGGCGTGGTCGATGAGCAGTTCGGCGTTCACGCCGAAGAGGCAGTAAAGGAGCTCCTCGTTCTTCAGGCTGCAACGCGCCACTTTGCCCATCGTGTCGAGGCCAAGCTGTTCCAGCTTCTGGGCGATGCCTTTCCCGACGCGCCAGAAGCTCGTCAGGGGTTTGTGGTTCCATAGTTGCCGGCGGTAGCTCATTTCGTCCAGTTCGGCAATCCTCACACCGTCTTTGTCGGCAGGGATATGCTTGGCCACGATATCCATAGCCACCTTGCAGAGATACATGTTGGTCCCGATGCCTGCCGTAGCCGTGATGCCTGTCGTCTTCAGCACGTCCCTGACCATCTTCAGGGCCAGCTCGTGGGCGGTCGTTTTGTAGGTATCGAGGTAAGCGGTGGCGTCAATGAAAACCTCGTCGATGGAGTAGGGATAGATGTCCTCGGGGGCGATATACTTCAGGTAGACCTCATAGACCCTTGTGCTGTATTCAATATAAAGCGCCATTCTCGGAGGCGCAACGATATAGTCCAGCTCCAGCTCCGGACTGGCCTTCAACTCCGGGTCAAGATGCGACTTGCCTGAAAACGCCTTATACCCGATATTGCGTCTCCTCTCACGATTGACTTCGGCGACCTTCTGGACGACCTCGAACAACCTGGGGCGACCACCCACGCCGTATGACTTCAGGGATGGGGAAACAGCGAGGCAGATGGTCTTGTCGGTACGGCTTTTGTCGGCAACGACCAGGTTGGTGGTCAGCGGGTCAAGACCCCGTTCCACGCATTCCACCGATGCGTAGAACGACTTGAGGTCAATGGCTATGTAGGTGCGCTGTTTCACGGGTGCAAAGATAATCAAATTCTTTTTGCTTGCGACAGCAGAGGAGCTTGGGCTAACGATGGGAATAGGTAGCCGAACGGTGCGCAAGCATATTGCCACGCTTCGTGAAGAAGGTCTGATAGAAAGAGCAGGTTCGAACAAGACGGGCTATTGGAAAGTGCTTAACAGCTGAAGCGGCTTTGGACTGTAGTCGGTTGACGGCGTTTGCTGGCGGGTAGAGGGCTGAAAGACAGCGCAATGCCGTTACTCTTACCCCGAGTCCTTATGGCGGACAAAGATCCGCCATCCCTAGGGCTGAACGACAAACGGGGGTAGTTTTTGGATAGTAGTAAAGCGGGAGTTAAGTCGGACTTACAACAGACTTGGAATTCACAGTTTTTGGGTCAGTTCCTGATACATCTTGAACAGCTCTGCTACGCATTGGCTCTCTGTCATCTTCACGTCGAAACCGTAGGCCGCCATTACCGCCCGGTCATTCTCTTGATGGGCTTTGCGGAGGTCTGCGGGCATGAAAGTCTCGTCATACAAGTCGGCAAGGCTGGACTGTGGGTGATTACTTCTTGCATCAAGAATGGTTTGAGCCGTCTTTTCTATCGCAGCTTTTTGTTCTAGAGTTGGATTACACCAAGGAAAGTTGTTGTAAACAATATTTGCCGAATAGCGATAATCACTTTTTAACCTACCACAAACCACACGCATCCATGCGTTGTGGACATTGCTGGTCATAACGCCGAATTCGTACAATCCCGCTTCGGGAATAATCTGTGTTGCATCACTTGCAATCACATCGCTAGGCAAAAAACCAACAGGAATGTACCTTCTTCTCTCAGAAGAAACACGTGGTACTAAAAGATACTTACCTTCGTCAGGTTGTCTTATCTCCCCAAATAACCAAGGTGTATGAGCCAGCCGTTTTGTAGCCTCACGTTTGCTTTCCGAACGAGCTTTCCGAACCTTTTCCACCCTTTCTGCAACAAGTTTCATCTTTCTCAGATTGCCAGGGTCTGCATACTTCAGCCACAGGCAGTAGCGCTTCTTGTTGTTGATGAACTCGTCTGCACCTAAAAACAGCTTGATGTATTCTTCGGCTACTGGTTCATTCTTGATGATTTCTGCAGCTTCGTCTTCCGAGAGGATGAAGTTCCCTCCATCGTTAGGCATACTGCCAAAAACCATTTCCTTTACATTACAAATCGGCTTTTTGCGGCTTTCAATGAAGACATCCGGCGCATCAATCAAATACGGATTGATGTTTTTCGCCTTAATTTCTTGTGCATCATTGAGATATATGGTTTTATCCGTTTTGTCCGCATAGCTGAATCCGATGATGACGCAATGCACATGGGCTTTCATGCTCGATTCGCTGTCCCAGCGGAAGGTGCGGTACGCAAAATCAATTTTCACACCGTCCTCTATCAATGGCTTCCAAAGAAGGGCCACTTGTTCTCCTTGGGTGATGGAATTTGTGGAAACAAGGGCTGTTCGGGTGTGCGTCCCTTTCATGCAGTTTTTCGCCTTCACAAACCAACAGCCTACATAATCGATATTCCCAGCGCCTTTCACATCGGAAAAGACTCTCGCCACATCTGATTTCTGGTCTTCCGACATCAAACGCGCCCCCACAAACGGCGGATTGCCCATTATGTAGTCGTAGACGACTGGCTTGAGAGCTTGTTTCTCTGGAAGCGGTTTTTCCTCTATTTCTTTGGTGACAACATTCAATTCGTCGTATACCTTATTGTATTCAACAGGGGATTCGCCAACCATTGAAGGAGTGGATAACACTTCCTCAGGAAGGTCTTCCACCTTGAACACATTGAGTTTCTTGGTAAAGATATAAGGAACGGCTGTTTCCTTCTCCAAAGTTGACCAATCCATTCGCAGGGCATTTCCTTCCTTGATGTTGGAATAGCTCTTCAACGGCAAAAAGTCAATATCATGCTGGATAATTCGTTCAGTTTCGTTGAGCATCTGTGCCTCAGAAATCCACAAGGCGGTAGTGGCCACCGTCACAGCAAAGTCGTTAATTTCTATGCCGTAGAACTGGTGAATGTTCACCTTGATGGGATTCATTATCTCTCCCAAGGTCATCTGCCCGTGATAACGTTCACGGATAGCCTCGTTCTCCAATCTTCTCAACGACAGATAAGTCTCTGTCAGGAAGTTGCCGCTGCCGCAGGCTGGGTCGAGGAAGGTGAGGGAAGCCAGCTTGGTCTGGTACTCGTCTAGACGGCGCAGGCGCGTCTTTTCCACCTTCTCTTCCAATATGGTGTCCAACTCCTTGCGAAGGTCGTTCAAAAACAGCGGGTCAATCACCTTATGGATGTTCTCTATGGAAGTATAGTGCATTCCTCCGCTGCGACGGGTCTCGGGGTTCAAGGTGCTTTCAAACACGGCACCAAAGATGGTAGGTGAAATCTCGCTCCAGTCGAAATCGAGACTGGCGTTTTGGAGCAAAGTCTGCTTCAGTTCCTCCGTGAATTGGGGTATCTCTATCTCCTCTTCAAACAAGCCTCCGTTGGTATAAGGGAAAGCTCCAAGGTCGTCAGCGATATAGCGGCTCCGTTTCTCCAAAGGGGTATTCAACACCGTGAACAAGTCGGTCAAAGCTCTGCGCATATCCTTCGCTTCGCATGACGCCAAGAAATCATGGAACTGGTCGTGGCGGAACACTCCCGCATCCTCGGCATAGAGGCAGAACACGATGCGGACGCACAAGATGTTGAGCCAGCGCAAAGCCTCGGGCGAGTTGTCGTCGTACTGCTTCAGCAAGGCATCATAGATTCGCCCCACAATCTCGCCTGCCTTCATCGAAACCTGCATCTCCTTCGACAGGTGTTCGCTCTGGGCGTTCACGAGGAACTGAAGGCGATAGTATTCCTTCCCCAAGTCCTTCAGCAAAATTTGTTCTGGCTCGCCGTTGGGCTGTTCCATATCATATACCAGAAACTCAGCAAAGTTGCAGGTCACAATCCATCGTGGATGTTGCGACAGCGGCATATTGGCCACATACTTCTTGGCCTGCTGGAACGGATTGAGCACCGACCCGTCGCTTTGCGGGATACCTTTTCGCAGGTCCTTGTTGATGGACTTCTGTTCAATCAGCACCTTAGTCGAGGGGATATGCCCATCGATGAAGTTGGTGGAATCCACCATGCTGCTCACCTGCTCCTCGTAGCGGATGAACGAAGGCAGGTCTTCAACTCCGTAAACATTGGTCAATAAGTCGGCCCAGAAAAGCTGGGACTCGCCGCGTTCATATCCGCGACCTTTCCACCGCTCGGCAAATGCCGCTGCTGCAGCGGCCTGTTGTTTCTCATTTTTCATAGGGGCAAAGGTAAGGAAAATTTTTTCGGTTTTAATAGGCCTTAGATGTTACTCTATATAAAGTTTTACAATAATGCTAGGATTAATCCCGTAGCCAAAGCTGCGATAACACCGCCCATGCAAATGTTGATATTTGAGGATTATTGATCGCAAAATCTGAAATTAAATGAATCGAAGGATTAAAGAGGGGTGTTCTTCGAACGCTCCAGATTTTTCTGTCTTTCAGCTGCAACTGCCGCTGCCCTTTCGGCGGCCTCCTTGTTTTTCTTATTTACAACTCCTATTATATCTTCATAAACAAGAATCATGAAGTTCCCCATGTTTTCCAGATAGACAGCCTTGTTTGAAACGTTCCAAAATGCCTCAAGTTTGTCTGGTACAAATACTTTATACCCATCTTGGGGAGGCATATGGGGATTGCCGTACTGCTTCTTTAAAGCATTGATAATGGGATAATCATTAAAACCGTCCAAATAGATATATAGGCTCAAGAGAGTGCCGTCTTTTTCGATGAAATTACCTTCATTGTCTGCTAGAACTAACAGAGCATTGTATTTTTTATCATCGACACAGAAATCAAATGGGTATCCAGAGAAAATAAGATCCTGATACTTGTAACGATACGTCCTTTGGACCTGGAAATTCGAATTAAATTGTCCCTCTTTAATCAGACGGTCGGTAATGCTTTTCGTTCTCTGACCCAAAATATATCCAAAATAAACTGTGTCTTGACGATTATTGGGATCTACGATGGTTTTAGTATAATCCTCCCTTTCTCTTGGTTTTGAAGAACAACGTGTGAATGCTACAGCAATCAGAACGACAACCAAAAAGAAAACAATTTGTTTCTTCATCTTTCAGTCCCTAATCCGTGTCGGGCGCAACCTTTATTAAACCGCTAAAGAACCGCTGCAAATATACAAAAGAATCTTAAACTTCCTGCGACAACAAAAAGAATATTATTACCTTTGCAGCAACAAAACGAAAACACACAAACAAATGATAACAAAAAAAGTATTACTGTTAGGCCTGGCTTTGTTATCCATGATTGCCGCTAACGCACAAGACCTGATCGTGAAACAGGACGGAGAAACCATCAAAGCCTATCGGACGGACGTGGGCAACAACGCTGTGTACTATCGTCTGGAAGATAACGACAAAGCCCCCATTTTGACGATTAACAAATCTGACGTGTTGATTGTCAAACTTCAAGATGGGACAAAAATCAACATGGACGATACCCCAAAAAAGGCAACAACCGAAGATACTGAATACATTCCAAAATTCCCAGCTGAGCCTGTAGCTGACCCCGACCAAATCGCCAAGGCTGAAATCGGTTCGCTGATTGAGTTCTTTGATGGCACCAAAGGCGTCGTCTTTTATCTTGATGGTAACGGACACGGATTGGCGGTGTATCTTTATACGTCAGACCGTTTGAAGCATTGGAGTTCTGCAGCCTCATGGCGTGATTGTGTGGATATTGAAGCAATCCCTAATCAATATAACGCCGAACTTCAGATTGGTCTTGGATCTGTTTATTGTGATGCTGCGATTAAACAGGTTGGATTAAAAGAATTGCCAGCTATCGAATGGTGCCGTAATCTCGGGCCAGATTGGTATTTGCCGAGTTTGGGTGAATTGTATCAACTGATTGCGATTGCTAATCAATCAAAAGCAAGTTCTGGTCCGATTAGTAAGGCTATAATTAAGGCTGATGGAAATAGAATACTTGGTGACACATACTATCTCTCAAGTTCAGAAGATGACGACACAAATATCTATACGGTTCATGCAACCAAGGGCGTCGTTGTTAGTAAGAAGTATTCACAACATAATTTCCGAGCAATAAGAATGTTCTGAATATAAACACAATAACAATACAAGAAATTACTAAAGAAAATACCTTATGACAAAGACTCCGCATTTGTCCTCCCATCTGTTACAATTACAAAAATGTATGCTGAAACAGTGGTTCCTTTTTTTGAGCAAATAAAACACAATCGCCAAGAAATTATTACACTTACTCATCAGCGCGACGAGCTTCTTCCGTTGTTGATGAATGGGCAGGTAACGATAGAATAAATATGTCTCGCATCCTCTATAAATATATAGACATCAACGGAGCAAAGCTCATGCTTGGGAATAGGAATCTCCAATTCACCAATGCATCCCAACTGAACGACCCTTTCGATTGTCATCCGAAGTTGATAGACTATTCGAATGTGCCCAAGCACAAACTGCAAGGATGGATACCCGAAGAGTGGTGGATAGAAAAAGAAGAACTTGACGCCCTCAATTTGCGCAACGACACATGGCTCTGCAGTTTGTCGAAAGTCAAGGATTCGTTGCTCATGTGGAGCCATTATTGCTACAATCATAAAGGCGTTTGCATCGGCCTCGATTTGGACAAAGTGATGGAATCCGTTCCTCCGATGTTTGGTGAAAACTTTCTAAAGCCATTGGTTTTTGATGTGCAATATCAAGATATAATTGAACGCCCCAACGCATATCGTTCCGCAGAAGACATATTCAGCTATCAATGGAAAACAAAAGCGAAGGAATGGGCGTATGAGCAGGAAGTTAGGTTGGTGATCCCAAGACCATCTTTTATGTATGCTGCTTTAACTCCAGAACAAGACAAGCATCCGAAGGAATCGTGGGATTGGCGAGAGATACACCGTTATATGCCGCTGAAAGGCGAATGTTTTGAGTCCATCTATTTTGGAGTCAATACAGATGCCGCCGAGAAGGAAAAGATGATACAATATGTCCGCAAGGAACTGAATCCTCAAATCAACCTTTACCAGATGTGTGTAGATGCCAACGCCTTCCGACTACAGGCTGTAGACGGCCCCCGGGCTGTATGAAACGCTCCGGCAAGAGATGGAGTGTTTGTTTGCGGAATGAGGAAAAGTTGTGGCTGGTTTGAAAAAAATGTTTATTTTTGCAAGCAGAAAAAACAAGCATTATGGCGAAAAAAAAGGAATATTCGGTTGAGGCGTATTTCGACAAAGTAAGAAAAGCTTTGGATAAGCGGTATGTCGACAGGATTATCCCTTCGAGCCTGATTCGTTAGTCGTATGGTTTGCAAAGCTTGCAAACCGATTTTCGCTTGCCAGGCGGCGTAATTTTTTTTCAACAACCCTCTTGCGTTTGAAAAAATTCCCTACTTTTACAACCTGAAAACGAGCTCAAAACTGAGCCGAAAACCAAGTATTAAATTATTATATTTCAACATTTTATATAATGGAGGGAATCATTATGGATTTTAGCGAGATGGCGCAGAGTGCGCGACGCGGACTGGAAGACCAGCACGAGAAACTGACGGAGAAAATGGAGCAGCTCAACGACTACGCGAAGCTGCTGGACTGCATGGACGAACTGATCGGAGACCATAGGAAGCTACGTGACAAATATGACCAACTGCAACAACAACTGGAGGAAGAGAAACGACTGCGGGCCGATGCGGAAATGAAACTGGCCGAGATGAACAAACTGTCGGCAGGAATGGCCAAGAAGGTGTCGGAGGAGGTCTTTGTTGAAATGGTGCGTCCGTATGTTACCTATTCGAAACGCAAGAAAGCCGAGAAACGCGCCTACGCGAAATCGATGATAATGGAACTGGCCAACATCAACGGGGTGATGCTGCCTGCGGAACTCTTCGAAGCTATCGAGAGCCTCGACGACGAGCAAAACGACCCCAAAATGGTGGTGAATGGCGACATCGTGATGGAGAAGAACATTGAAAACAAGAAGTGAGATGACACAGGAAGAGAAACTGAAAATGCTGGAAGCCATCGGCAAGAGCGGTGTCTTTGTGGCCGGCGACGTGGTGATGGAGAAGAACGTGCAGTACGAAATCGGCAACGTGGAAGCCGGAGGCGTCGGGATACAACTCGTGAATGAAGAGGAAACGCCGAGTGACAAGCAAAAAGAAGGGAACAAGAACAAAGGTGGAAGACCCAAAAAATCAGGGAAGAACATTGATAAGGCTTTTATCTACGATGCAGGTGCGGAAACCAACACCAGGCTGCAATATTTATATAAAGGTCTGAAGTCGATGAAATGGATCAAGGAGGACACCCTGTTGAAAGACTTCCTGAGCGTTTTCGGTGGCAAGGAAACATCGGTGAGGGTGAACTGGACGGGCGACATCAACACGTTGGCGGAATTGTTCAGGGAACTGGTAACCCGAAAGGCTCTTGTGTTGCTACCTCAAGGAGAGAGTGTATGGGTGATGGTGAACGCCCGCTTCCGCAACAAGGAGGCTGATGTGGAGTTCGGTCATAAGAAACTGGGGGCAACGCGTCCACCCACCGACACGAAAGACGCCATCGCCTTGTTGGTAAAAATAATGAACACGCAAATACCCATAGAGGATATCAAGAGGATGATGCAAAGTCAGTAAAAACAGTTTTTCTGTCAGAACGACAAAGGCATCCGAGAAAAAATTTCTGATAAAATTTTCACCCCGCAAATAACTGTAAACAAGTCGTTTGCGGGGTTTTCTGTTTTTATTGCTTCCGGGGTTAAAGTCAGTAAAAACCGGTTTTTACTGAGTCAGAATGCAGACATATTTATGGAAGCCGCACCCACGGTGGGAGCGGCAAAGTCAAACAACTCAAAACTGCATAGCAATGAAAAGAACACACAAAGAAGAAAAGCTCCTGCTGATGGGCACCCTTGAAGACTTGGCCCAGGCCGAGCACGAACTGGCTGAAAACAACGACTTCGACGATTTCGACGAATTCAATTATTAACTTCTGAGTGTTAAGGCTGAGTAGAGGGAGAGTACTTAAGTATAAGTGTCGCGACCGCTTTTTCTCCACTTCTCCCCAAAGGCTCGGACAAAACATCAGAAACAATGAAAAAGCAAACAAAGAAAACCAACGCTCTGAGGAGCAACATGACGGTGAACGGCACGATGACCTTCGCCAAGAATAATAACAACCTGAACATAATTGACTTCAACTGCACCGAGTTTGGCGTAGAACTTGACCCCTACAGCGGCAGGTTCAAGGTGCAGGTGATGCACGATGGTGATGTCTACATCACCGAAATGAAGAAGCGCAAGCGCAACAGACCCCTTTTCAGGGAAGACAACAGCTCGCTCTCGCTGGGCTTCGATGGCAGATACTACTTCTGCTTCTCGTTAGACGCCGAAGAGGTGGAAGAGCTGCCCGATAAGCTGGTGCACCAAGCATTGCTGATCGCCCAGAAGGTGGTGAACGGAATCCTTTACACTAACGCAGAGGAGGTGGTACAATGAGTGCATTTTTGATCAGTTTTAAGGATGGGGCGAAATATATGCGCCCCGTCCTTAACGAGGAAGCCTACCGGAAGCTCCGCAACAGCAAGAAGCAGAGGGATACCGTGAAAATCATCAGAGAGGGTGACGACAAGTGGAAGAAGGCACTTATCCAGATGAACTACAGCTGTCTGCCTAACGAGGATGGATCGCTGAAAGGCGCCACAAGGATGAGTACCTCCATCGCGATGGATGTTGACCATATCCCTGCTGAGGAGATGGAGGCTGTCAAGGAACGCATCCTTAATAAGAAAGAGGAGCTGGGGCTGCTGATGCTGGAGCTGAGTGCCCGCGCTCAGGGATATCACCTCGTCTTCAAGCGCAAGCCGGAATTGTCTCAGGAAGAGAACCTTAAGTGGGCGAGTGAGCTGCTTGGGGTGGAGTTCGATAAGGGGGCAAAGGATATTACCCGCGTATTCTACACCACTACCGCCAGTGAGGAAGACCTTATTTATTTGGATGAGGGGTTGTTTGAGAATGAGGAATGCTTGGTGACTCCCAGGGCGGAGGAGATTGACTCGCTTCGCGTCGTCGAATCTGGCGATTTGACGGATCGAGTCCGCAATGAGGGTTCTGGGTCGGATGACGGCCAAGGGAGTAATAACGCCTCTCCCGCAAACGATCGGACGCGGTTTATCGCTCAAGGCGTGATGAAGGAGAAGAACCTGAAGGAAGCGGACTTTATTAATGAAGGTGGGCGACATACTACTGTGAAGATCTTCCTCAGTGGCGCCACGCAGCTCCTGACGAAGGAAGAAGCGAACGGGATTCTCTCAGAATTGATGCCCGAGCATTGGAAGGATGAGAACATCCAGCAGCTGGTGAATGACTTCTATGCGAAGTATAACGACCCTACGCAGAGGCTGTTTAAGTATCAGGAGGAAATCTTCACGCAGAGCCAGCGGATGGAAGAGGGAAGATGGAAGATGGAAGAAGGAAGAGGGAAGATGGAAGATGTGGAGGACGAAGAAGAACTATCCACTGTCAACTGTCAACTATCAACTCGCAAACTGCCTCAGGGGGTGAAGGACTCCATTGATGCCGTTGGGCCGCAGCTGGCGATGCCCGTGGTGACGGCTATCTGTCCCTGTATCGGTGCGCTGGCTACGGGAGTCAGACTGGACGTTCACGGACAGAAGCGCGGATTGAATCTCATCGCCTACATCGCGGGTGACTTCGCCAGCGGAAAGGGTCAGATTGACCCGGTTATCGACGCCTGGATGAGTGAGGTGGCGGCGCTGGACAAGATGTACCAGATGCAGGAAGACGAATGGAGGGCAAAGAAGCGCGCGGCGAAGAACAAGAAAGACCAACCTGAGGAGCCGAAACTTCCTGTCAGGTACCTCACCTTAAACAATACGGTGGCGAATCTGGCCGAACGTTTGGCCAACACGGAAGGCAAGCACGCCTTCTCGTTCACTCCGGAAGCGGATACGGTGGCGCAGAAATGGCGTTCCTCGCTCAGCGACTTCTCCATCATGCTTCGCCAGAGCTATGACGGTACCAAGTATGAAAGGGAAGCCCGTAGCGCAGACGCTGTCAACGTCCACATCGAACGTTTGCTGTGGAATGTGACGATGTGCGGTACGCCGGATGCTTTGTATCGTGTGGTGAGCAACTATACGGACGGTTTCCAAAGCCGACTGGCCATTGCCCGCACGCCCGACAACACCTTTGCGCCTTTGGAGGACAAACCCTTCGTGTTGAACGACAGGCAAGCCAGTCACATCCAGCAGATTGCCCACCTTTTGCCCTTGATGCAGGGCGAAGTGGAGCTGCCCAAGCTGGAGCAGAAAGGCCGGGAATGGGTGGAGAACATCCGTCTGGAGACGATGAAGAACGACGACCGCACGATGGCCCGACAAAGGATGCGCGTCTGCGTTACAGCTCAGCGAATGACCTGCTGCGTGATGCTCTGCAAGATCTGTGAGACGCTGATCCAGAAGCACGGCTTGAACGGAGCCGAGACCCGCTTGAAGCAGAACCCCAACCTATGGAAGGAGATGCTGGTGAGGGCGCAGACCCCGCAGATGCTGGAGATTTATGACGACATCGCTGATTCCCTGCTGGAGAACGCCTTGTATTTCTTCCGCGAGCGCATCGAGAATGCGTTCATGAGTCGCGACTATGTAGGAAGCTTTGGAGGAGATCGCAGGAAGCGTGGAAAGAATGATTCCATCTTTGCCCGACTTGACGCTCAGTTCACTTTTGAGCAAGCCATGCAGTTTTCGGTGGCCATCAAGGGTGCTGGTGTGACGCGCAATAGCGTTCAGCAGATGCTGAAGAATTGGAACAAGCAGGGATTGATTATGATTACAGACGATTCGAGGTACAGAAAAATCTGAAGGCAATAGTCATCTTAGTCATTTTAGTCATTAGTCAAAATAGTCAAAATGAATTGCCATGAAGATAAAGATAGAAAACAACAAGAGGTGTTTCGTCCAGCTGTGGCGCGAGCTGGAGCTTACGAGACAGCGATTGGAGAGCGAATACAGGCGGTTTTGTGTCCGCCGCGTGATGCGGACGTGGTATGGTCCCGAGGCCACTGACGATTTCATCTGGGAGGTCTGTTATCGTGGCGAGCTGCTGGGCTACGACCTGCTGACGCCGCCCACCGAGGACATCAGCCAGTGCCGCACGTTCCTGAAAGCCCTTGTCGCCGCCACCCTCGGCATCCGCTTCAACGATGTGAACGCCGAGGCGATGAATGATGCCTATAAGGAAGCGTTTGGGGCAGTTGATATTGATAGTTGATAGTTTCCCCCGTCAGGAATTTTCCTGGCGGGGTTCGTTTTTTTTTGTTTTTTTTCCCCCGCTATCGTGGTTCGTTCTTTGCCTTTTGGTAGCAGGCGCGGCACAGCGGCTCGTAGCTCTCGGTCTCGCCCAGCACCACCAGTTTGTCGCCGGCGATGGTGCGGTGGGAGAACTGGGCAGGACTGCCGCAGCGCACACAGATGGCGTGGACCTTGGTGACATCCTCGGCGATGGCCATCAGCTTAGGCATAGGGCCGAAGGGATTGCCCAGAAAGTCCATATCCAGACCCGCAACGATGACGCGAACCCCTTGGTTGGCGAGCTGCTCGCAGACAGAGGGTAACTCGTCGTCGAGAAACTGGGCCTCGTCGATGCCGATGACGTCAACATCGGTGGCATAGAAAAGAATCTCGCTGGCACTCTCCACCGGAATGGAATGCAAGGCCGTGGCATTGTGCGACACCACGTCCTCGTCGCTGTAGCGCGTATCGACGCCGGGCTTGAAAATCTCAACCTTCAGCTTGGCAATCTTGGCGCGCTTCAAACGGCGGATCAGCTCTTCCGTCTTACCTGAAAACATCGAGCCGCATATCACTTCAATCCAGCCTTGTGACCTGTTGTGAGAATCTTTTTCGAGAAACATGACGATGGTAGTTAGATTATTTGTAATTTAGCACCCAAAATTAGAGATAAAATCTATATGAACGACAAATTTGACAGCCAAAAAGAAGTTTTGCTTTCCATTAAACAGGAAATCAGTCTGTTATACCAACAAATCAACTATCTGATCAGAAACGAAAAACCCCTCGAGCTGCTGGACCTGGATGTGCTGATGAACCGCACGCACACCCTCTACGACCAGCTTTGTTCCATCAACTTGGGCGACGAAGCCCTCGACGAGGATCTGCCCTTCGATGCTGAAGCCCTCAGCGGCCTCTTCGGCGGCATAACTCAGGAGGAGCCAGAACCGGAGCCCGAACCAGAACCAGAACCCGAACCGGAGCCAGAGCCAGAACCTGAGCCAGAACCCGAGCCGGAACCAGAACCCGAGCCGGAGCCTGAGCCAGAGCCGGACCCCGAACCCGTAATCGAGGAGCCGGAGCCCAAACCCGAGGGAGATGAATATGGTATCTTCTTCCGCTTTGAGGATATTCCCGAGGAGAAGGACGGCAAGGTGGTTCACGTGATGGAGGCGGTGCCCGAGGAGGAGATTCCCGAGCGCGACCGCGTGCATGGCGAGGACTTGGTGGCGGACAACCCGCTGGTGATGCCGCGCCTCGACGATGAACGCCAGGCCGAGAAGGAGGAAATCGAGCGGGAGTCGGAGACGGTGATGCCCAGCCTGTTCAATGAGGAAGAGGCCGAGTTTGAGTTGTCGACGGGCGAGACGCTGGGCGAACGCATGATGGGCGAGGACCACTCGCTGGCGGCCAAGCTGCAGCAGAACCCCGTGCCCGACCTCAAGAAGTCGATCGGCATCAACGACAAGTTCCTGTTCGTCAACGAGCTGTTTGGCGGCAGCATGGAGAAATACAACAAGTCCATCGAGAACCTCAACGACCTGAAGACCCTCAACGGCGCGATGATCTACCTCAACGAGCTGAAGATCGAGCTGCAGTGGAACAGCAGCAACGAGGCTTACCTGAAGCTGAAAGACCTGGTCGCCCGCAAGTTTGAATAAGCAACGCCATGCCGAAACTGTATCTTGTGCCCACGCCGATAGGCAACCTCGAGGACATCACCCTCAGGGCCATCCGTATCCTGAAGGAAGTGGACGGCATTCTGGCTGAGGACACGCGTACCTCGGGTAACCTGCTGCGTCACCTCGACATCAGCAAGCCGATGACAGCCTTCCATATCCGCAACGAGCACCAGGTGGTGGAACGCATCGCCGAACGCATTGAGGCAGGGGAGACCCTCGCCTTGGTGACGGACGCCGGCACGCCAGCCATCTCCGACCCGGGCTTCCTGCTGGTGCGCGAGTGTGTGAAACGGGGCATCGAGGTGGAGTGCCTGCCTGGCGCAACGGCCTTCGTGCCGGCTTTGGTCAACTCGGGACTGCCGGCGGAGAAATTCATTTTTGAAGGTTTCCTGCCGCACAAGAAAGGGCGTCAGACCAAGCTGCAGGCGATAGCCGCCTATCCCTATACGACCATACTCTACGAGTCGCCTTTCCGTCTGTTGAAGACCTTGCAGCAGTTGGCTGAGGTGTGTGGCCCGGAGAGAAGAGTCTCGGTTTCGCGTGAGTTGACCAAAATCCATGAAGAAAACGCCCGAGGCACTCTGGCTGAGGTCATCGGGCATTTCTCTAAGAAGGAAATCAAGGGGGAAATCGTCATCGTGCTGGAAGGCTTGGACGGCGATGCCGTCCTCACCACCGAGGACGACGATCAGAATGCGTAGGCCACCCTGATGTAATAGTCTTTGATGACGTCCATTCTGGGTCCGACAGCGCCATAGTCGGCATCAGCCACGTCGAAGACCGAGATGCCCCAGCTGAGGTAGACGCGGTAGATCTTGAGGCCAATGGCGGCACCCGTGTACAATCCCATAGCCTTATAATGATGCACACCATCGGGGTCGGCGCAGCTCACCCGTCCCAAGGGGATGGCATAGCCGACGCGTCCTTCGATGAAGGGGCTGACGGGAGCGTGGGGGATGGTGAGCCTCAGGTTGGCATAGATGGGCAGTGCGTGGATGTAGGTTTCCTGCATATTGTGGAACAGGCTGCAATGCTGTCCGTAGCTCGACAGGAACTCGGCGCCGATGCCGATGCTGGTGAAGTGGCAGAACTGGTACTCGGCCATACCGCCGATGGCGAAGTGATAGGGGATTTCGTGTCTGAAGATGGCGCCGAAGTCACCATGGCCCAGTTCGCCATAGATGTTGAAATGAATGTTCTCGTAAGGATTGAAGAAGCGCGGCGCGTGCCGATCATAGGGTTGCTCCACCGCCCTTGGAGGGTTGTGGCGATAACGGGGATGTGGACGTTGTGCCTGGGCTGTGATGGACAGCGCGATGAGGAGG
>Ga0310690_10003654_pt1 | contig 22794 bp, 24 predicted proteins | sample AusTroGonzalo_MG_2_FD_207661 | JGI IMG/M metagenome (GOLD analysis project Ga0310690, IMG submission 207661) | Bovine rumen microbial communities from tropical cattle in Woodstock, Queensland, Australia - Gonzalo_04 (v2) (version 2) | ecosystem: Host-associated > Mammals > Digestive system >... | reverse complement strand
TGGAACAGTATTGTTAAGCAGAGGAATCAGAAGTAAGAGTCCAAAAGAATTATGTGATATATTGGAACGTGTTAAAAATTTTAATGATTTTAACGATGGTAATGACGTGTATGGTGAACATGATTTTGGCTCGTTTGACTATAATGGTGATACAATATTTTTTAAGGTAGACTATTATAATAACGATGATACCTATCTAAGCCCTGATCCAAGTAATCCTGCTCATACACATAGGGTTATGACAATCCTCTTGTCGGACGAATATTGACTTTATACTTTTAAAAACACAAAAGGTTAAAGTTTTGCTTGACTTTTTTTAAAATATGGTTTATAGTTATAGAAAATGATAACCATAAAGTAAGGAGTCACTATGCAAGAAATCAAACAAAAAATTGCAGACAACAAAGTTAAATTGAACCAACTTTTGAAAAATAAAGACAATCAAAAGGTGTTGGATGCTTGGCTTAAAACCGAGCTTGCTTATACGTCCAACGCGATTGAAGGCAATACCTTAACCCGTCGCGAAACAGAATTGGCTATTGATGAGCAAATAACGTCCGGATCAAAGCCTGTTAAAGATTATATGGAAGCAATTAATCACGCCAAGGCCTTTGAATTTATTTTAGAGGCAGGCAAAAATAAGACAAAAATTGATGAGGATTTTGTATTACAGATCCATAAAATTATTTTATCCGGTATAGACAGTACAAATGCAGGATTTTACCGTTCTGTTCGCGTTCGTATATCTGGATCACAAACTGTTTTACCCAATCCGTTAAAAGTGCCTGATTTAATGAAGGACTTTGGTGCTTGGTTAGTACAAAAAACTGATGATATTTTGATTAAAGCGTTGGAAGCCCATTATCGTTTAGTCACTATTCACCCATTTATTGATGGTAATGGAAGGACTGCGCGACTTCTTATGAACGCAATTTTGCTTGAAAACGGATATGGTCCTATTATTATCAGATCCATTGATAGACGCAGGTATTTAACCACCCTTGAAACATACCAGACCAAGGGTGAAAATGAAGCATATTATAAATTCATGCTGACCGCTTTGAACAGATCCTTAAAAATGATGATTGATTTGTTGGACGTAAATACCAAAGAACCAACAAAGGATATGTTGACTATTTCAAAGTTCGCAAAATTATGTAATGTACCTGTATCCAGTATCCGTTATTGGATGAGTGAAGGTAAAATTAAACCTAGTACCTTTACCCAATCCGGTTATGCCCTCTTTGAAAAAAATCAAATGGATGACGTAAAAAAGTTGGTAAAATAAAAAAATCGTTTTAATCGCGTTTGGACAGCGTTTTCTTTTTGGTATACGGATATAAGCCAGACCCTTAATTTGTGATCCAAGACTCATTTTATGGGCTTTATTTCGCGTTTTATCCGTAAACCTTAAAAAAAATACCAAAACATAATTGGGTAAATAGCGTCCATCACTACTTTAAGCTGTGTTTTAGGGATTTTATCACAGCCCTGGGCTTTAAAAACAAAAAAAGCTGAAAGATGATCAGTCCTTCAGCTTCCTCCTTTTTTATTTATTTTTATCACATAGCAGTCGAACGATTAAGTCCAAACAACTCGCTAGAAAAAACAAACCTATCGCTGTTAAAATGTCCATATGCATTTACCTTTACTTCCTTTAAACAATACCCAATAGCCTTCGTTTTGTCGGCATTCATGATATCTAAGCGCATTGAATAATCAGGCCAATCAAAATGACGGATTGTATTATCCAAGGCTAACCACAAGTGCCAGGGCTTAAATTTGCCTTGATTAAACAAAATGTGATAGTGCCATAGACCTGATATACCTTCTTCCATAAAGCAGATGAAAGGCAGATGATGCTTATGCCATTCACGTCCTAAGAGTTGCCTTTCAAAATACGCCATAATCAGACGTAATTTATCCAAGGATTTATCTTTGCGTTCGGTTTTTAATTTGTCCGGTAATTGAATCGTTAAAAATGCAGTTGGGTGATAGGTTTCTTCAATCCATTTAATTAAGACTTGTATGACCAATTCACTTTTTAAACCCATAAACAGGTCTTTAAATGATGATATTGGTAAGCCTGTGTCCGATACTTTTTTCCTTTTTGATACTACCCAATCACAAACGTTTGCATGATGGTATTTCATGGATTGACGGATCAAATGACCGTTTTCGATGTTTTTATTTAATTGTATCAGGGCTTCCAGCTTAGTGAACTCGGATACATTATTTTTTATATTTTCGGATTTTATTTGGTACATATTGTTTCCTTTATCAATAATTTTCAGTAATAAGATGAACAAAAGGAAACCGAAGAGAATCCTATCGCCATCTATGCAATAAAACCCTCCTTTCCAACCTTAACATAACGCAATTAAGTCAGATACATCGCAGTTGTTAATACATAGAACAACGTAAATTAAAAACGGACAGCTTCACGAATTTTTTGTTTTAAATTTTTTTACGTAACACCGACCCTATCCAAAGCAGTTCCAAATAAAAAGAAAGGGCCGGATAAACCAACCCTTCCTTTTGTGGACTTGCTAAGCTTATCTTACTAAGCTACGCATTACCTCTAAACAGTGTTTTGGATTCCACTGTTCGCCGATCATTTGACGGATCAAATTATCCGACGCCCAATCAGGGATCGGTAAATCACCATTTTCGTCTGGTTGGATACCTGATACTAGGTACAACTCCAAGATGGTCAAAGGCCTACAATTATCAAACAGGGGCAAGCCATCTTTGTCATAGCCGACAAAGTTCCCTGGATGACAGGTTCGAAAACCTGAAATTGATTTACTATCCTGCATAAGCGTATTGCAGGCATCGTCCCAAGTTCGTCTTTGAAATGCACAATTAAAGCGTGCTTTAGATGGTGTTCCATCCTTTTTACAAGGACGATAGGGAAGCGGATTATCCTGTGCAGACTTACCGCTAGGTGTATGCGCCATAACGGCAATCTGAGGTGCCGACCATGTAAACTTGCTGGCATCGTGCCACTTAATTTTGGACTTTTGTCCGCATTCAAGAGCTGGCAGATGTCCGATTGCGTCACGCAATGTGATAATTTTATCACTTGGCGTAGGCAATACCGGTTGATGGTACAAATGGCAAATGATTATCGTACGTTTGCGATGTTGAGCACAGAAAAATCGTGCGCAATCCTGAACACCATAGTCTACATAATAGCCCATGGCTTTCAATGCATCAACAATTGTCATACCCACAATTTTACCATCGACAGCAACCTTCATCATCTGGTCACTGTTCTCAATGGCAATCCATGTGGGCATGGTACGACGCACAAATTCCAAAACATATTTATATAATTGCCCGTTTTTACTATTTGGGTTACGTTTTTGGTTGGCCAACGTGTATTCAGTACAGACTGGACTAGCGATTAATCCAGTACAGCCTTTTTCTTTGTGAAGCTTAACCAAACGATCAAGCACACCTGGTTTTGTAATATCATCACATACCATTTCACTATGTTTTCCAACGGTTTCGCAGTACCATCTGGCGCGTTTTGGAACCATTTCACAGGATACCGCTGAGAGCAAGTTCAATTCTTTTGCTAGAAATGTCTCATGCAATCCTCCGCTACTGAATAAGCTGGTGTACAACTCTGGTTTAAAGTTTTGCCATGAACCAAAACCTAGTTTTTTAGCCAATTTTTTTGCAATTTTCTTACTTATGTTTCTTAATTTTTTACTTGACATTTTTCAAACCTCTTTTTATAATGTCGTTAATATTTAGACGGGGTGTACCCATCCGCTCGACCAACTTTCCAAAAATCGTTAGACTTTTTACCGGCTGACCAAAGAAACCTTTCGGTCCCTTCCCTCCCTAGAACATTCGTCAAGCAAAAAAGAATAAAAAAAATTTTAAAAATTTTATAACTCATTGATTATTAATGATAATTTTTTATTATTTAATCGTTTTTCGTGACATATATGCGTAATAAATGTTGATTTTGTAAAAGAAATATGGTAAAATTTAACCCCAAAAAGGAGTCGAATATGCAATGTCCAAGCTGTGGATCAATTTATTATGTTAAAAATGGAAAGATTCAGGGGAAGCAACGGTATAAATGCTATGATTGTGGGTGTACTTATACACAGGGTACCTGGAAGGGGCACCCACTGGCAGATAAGCAACGGGCAGTAAAAAACTACCTAAAAGGGCTTAGTAGTCGAAAAATATGTAAAAAAATTAATATTCCCGACACAACTGTTTTGTATTGGGTTAGGTCGCTGATTAAAAATATTTCTGAAATTGATCAGATTATGGGTGAGTTTGATTTTCGACTGGATGAATTGAATAAATTGAGGTCTTTAAAAAGTGCAATACAAAACTCTGGGATGACATTTCCTTTATCAATAAATCAAATCAAGATGTTAAGCAATCGCCATTTAGATGCACTTTTATTATTGATCAGGCATAGACCCAAACAAAGAAAACGACCTCCAACGGCACCTCCTGAAAGATGTGCGAAAATCGTTAATTTACAGGTCATTAAAGGCAGTTCGTTATTTCAGAATAATGCCGTTGTAAAAATCGGAAAGAGAAAAGTTAAATGCCATCTTTAGGGCTTCTTGGACATGAATTTTTTCCACTTGGCAAAATGAGGCTTTAAAAAGTCATATTCCAAGGTATCCAATTTTTCTTTGATTTTCGACAAGGTATGATTTGAATAGGACTCTTCCATCGTTCCTTTGCCTTCCCACCCGATTATTGAATTGATGTACGAGTTTGGAATTCGGGCATCCTGTAAGGCAATACTAACCGTTTTTCGAAAGGAATGGAAATCGTATCCGTCATGATTTTGTTGCTTAATACCAATTTCCTTTAAAAACGGATTGATGGTACGCATAATATATTTATTGTTGTATTCTTGACTTTTTTTGCTGACCGCATCATCAAAAATAAAGTCCGTACCGGTTGCTTTTCGTTTAGCCTTTTTACGTTTGACATAATCCAAAAAGCCCAAATCCAACAGTTGGTGATGAATGGGTACTTTGCGTTCAGAAGCCTGATTTTTCAGTTGTTTTGCTTTATGATTGGATTGAAAATGGATGCAATCGAGCCCGTTTTCGTTAATAATATCATCATATTGAAGAGTGAGGGCTGCATTGGCTCTTGCTCCGGTGAATAACCCAATCATACATACCCAAAAACAATCCGGATTTTGTTTGAAGAAGGGATGAGTCGGATCAAAAATATGAAGTAGTTGGTCTTTTTCATAGGGTAAATGCACCTTTGCCGTCCTTGGATTATCCTTTTTAATTCTGGGCAAATTGGCAATCACTTTCGTTGAAAAGATGTCTGGTTCCATATTACAGGCACAGGTTACCAACTCTTTAATACATGCCAATCGGGTCTTTTTACCACCATTTTTGATGTCTTTTATATTGGAAATATTGCTGCTAATCCGATCTATCACTTTGATATCATGAAGTTTGGAATAATCATCCTTCGGAGAGAGGCCGACTTCAGACAATAACTTGATAACGATATTTTTCTTTCGGATATTGGAAGCCTTTTTATTATTGGCTTTCAGTAGCATTGCATCCAAAATTTCCTGAATGGTATGTTTGGGTGTTGGGTTATTTACAACAGCGGTAGAAGTTTGAGTTAGGATTGACTGAATTACGGGTTGATTTTCAGAATTTGGTTCAATGGTAATATTGATTTTTTGATTAAATACATCCTTACTTGCCCGTATGGTGATAACCATTTTTTGCACATCATCCGGTAACTGTTTTTCTTGCGGTTCTAACTTTTTAAACAATCCCCAAATCCGTTCTAAAAGGTTTTTGCTGTTATACTTGGATATTTTTCGCAGAAATGACGAATTGCCCAAACCAAAATTTCCAATTGGTAAATCATGTGATGGAGAATCATCAAAGAACGGGAAATCAACACCAGTAGAATCAGCAAAACTTAATTGTTTGTACAATCTACGTAATTCATTGATATTATTAAGTAATTCTTGTTGTTCGTTCATCAAAGTTCTCGCTTCATAATAGTTGTTGGTATGTAAAGAAATCCGTTTGTATCGCCTTTTACCGGCAATTCGTGGTAATTCCATTCTACAATAAAAAATATTATTTCGCAACCACAAATGAATTGGTGCGGAACATTGGTGCGCATCCCACTTTGCAACACAGTTTTTTACCATATTTTTTCCTTTCGTTCAAATTGAATAAAAATAGGATAAACCGTTGATACACAAGTGTTTTTCAAAAACAAAAAAGGCCAAGGATAAAACCTTGACCTTAATTTAAAATGCTTGATTTTTCAAGCTTTTTTAATTGGTGCGGAAAGCCGGAATCGAACCGGCACGAGGAAAATCCTCAACAGATTTTAAGTCTGTTGCGTCTACCAGTTCCGCCATATCCGCAAAAACCAAGAGACATCCGGACTGTACCCCATTTTTTCCAAAAAGTAAAGTCTTTTTTTAATTTCTTTCGTGTTCTTTGGCTTTGATGGTTCGGGTGGCTTTTGCCGCCGGTGCTTTGGCTTTTGACACGCGCGTCAAGGCCCGCCGTACACAATGCATCGCCGCCATTGTGTTGGCCCGAACACCCAATTGACGACACGCCAAACGATCCTGCGCAATCAATCCGAAACAATCTTCCGGCATCACAAAACAAAGCCGCGTCGAACCGTCCTTTGAATATCTCGCCAATGCCAAAATCTGGCCGGGGTAAATCCGTTGTGAAAACGTTTTTTTCTTTCCTTCGGTGTCTTCCACCACCAAAGAAATCGTGTCTGAATCTTTCTTGGGTAAAACTTCAATCATCTCAATCAAAGGCGTCTTAGCCGACGGGCTTTTGTAAATCAAGCGCGCCCGCTGTGCCGCCAAAAGATGATTGAAAGACATTTCCGAAACCTTTAATGTCGGAAGCCCAAACAAATCCGGCCGATTTTTGCTCCCAAACTTAATGTTGAACTTTTTGGCCCGTTCTTCCAGCTTTTTAACATCCTGTTCCGTAATCGGCGCAACGTAATACAGCCCCTTAATACGCCCTGATTCCGGCGTGTTATAGGCCGCTACATACGATCCGGCCGGCAAGTCAATCACTTGTCCTTTTTCCGTAACATAGGAAACAGCCAACACCGTCCGCGCCAACCGTTGCGGTAAAGCCCTTGTGTTATTGGGGGCCAACAATTGTTGGGCATGACTTTCGGCACAAATCGCACTGAACAAGCCGATGTTGCGCGCCGTATTCATGCGAATAATTTTTTTGTTTCCGGTTTCAATTAAAGTATATGGCTTTTTCATAATTTTCTCCTTTATATTCGGTTATTTTACCTTATTTTTTACATTTTGTCAAGTTTTTTATTTTGCACAACATTTTAAGCGTGCTATTATGAAAAAAGAAAGGAAAGGCCAATGAAATTAAAAGTTAAATACTTGGAAAATTACAATCGTGCATGGGGAGAATTAAAAAGAGCTAAACCGGACGATTCGGGGCTTGATTTGCGGGCGGCAATCGCAAAAGACGCCTGTTTAAAAGCGGGCGAACGTATAGTCGTTCCCAACGGCATCAGCGTGGAAATGCAGTCGGATACGACGGATTATGAAATCCAAATCCGTCCGCGTTCGGGGCTTGCGGCGCGTCAAGGTTTGATTGTGGTTAATACGCCCGGAACGGTCGATTGGGGCTATCGCGGGGAGTTGATGACGATTTTGTTGAACACCGGCAAAGAAGATTTTATTATTCACCCCGGGGACCGCATCAGTCAGATGGTGGTGTGTCCGATTGTGCGTCCCGAAATCGAAGAAGTTGAAACTTTGTCCGATACCGAACGCGGGTCAGGGCGTTTTTCATCTACGGGGATAAAGTAAAAATTGGCCTTTCCGATGGAAAAGCCAACTTTACAGAGGAATGAGAATACAATGTTTATAAATTAAAAGAAGTATTTTACACCGAGTTTGATATCGTTGTATTTAACATTTTCTTTTAATTTGTGGTTATCGCCCAAGGCCTTGACGTGGGCTTTACCCAAGTCGGTGAAACGATAACCCATGTCGATGGCCCAGCAATCCGTCAAAGCGTATTCAATACCGGCCCCGACATTCCAAGCAAAGTTGCCTTTGCCCGTGCCTTTATGAGTGCCTTTAAGTTTATCGGTCTTGTTATAGGCATAACCAATACCACCCGTACCATAGACGGACATACCGTCCATAACGGGATAAAGAGCATAGATGTTCGCCATGGCATCCAAAGAATACATATCCGCCTTACCGATACGTTCATCGGTGTCTTTGCGTTTGAATTCTTCTTTGCCCCACGGGCGATATTCGGCGGTGATGTCGGTGCGGAAGTATTGATTCATCCGGTATCCGACACCCATATCAAACACGCCGGCGTTGTCTGTTTCTCCGGCTCCGATAGAATAGCCGCCACCCATACGGACATACATGTGATCACCGGGATGATAATCGCTTGCTTGTCCGGCAAAGGATGCCGTCGCCATTGTTAAAGCGGATAAAACAGCTACTGTGGATAAAAGATATTTTTTCATAAGATCCTCCTTATTTAAAATTGACAATATCTTGTTCACAGGTGTTCATAAAGGTCGGCAAGAAACAAAAGTCTATACCCTGCCGCGCAAATTGTTAAAAAATTATAGCCGCGTATGAAACCACCGACACAATGGTATGTTTTTTGTTGCACTTTTAAAATAAATGGCATAAAATGACTTTAAATTTTAACAACAGAGGGACAAAAAATGAAAAACGAAGAAATCTTGCGCGGTATGCTGGAAAGCGATGAAAAGTTCTTTTGGCAAGTGACCGGATCCACGGCCGATTGGAAATTCAATCCGATTTTCTTGCTTTTGACGATTTGCACTTTCGGATTGTTTTTAATCCCGTTGGCGTTAAAGCGGCACTATTATTATTACGTTCTGACGTCTACGCGCTTAATTATTATAAAGGGCATTCTTTCCCGCGAAGTCGATGAAGTTGAATTGTTCCGTATTGTGGACAGTAAATCTTTCCAAGGACCGATTGACCGTATGGCCAATTTGGGAACGATTACGGTTTCATCTACGGATAAAACCGGCGTGGTCGTGATGCGGAAAATCCCTTATCCGCACGATGTTCGGGATACTTTGCGGCAAGCGTACTACAAAGCCCGTCAAGATCGCGGAACGGTTTTGCTGGAAAGCATCGCCAGTCAATAAGAAACGACAAAAATCACGGTTTAGAACGATTTTGCTTGATTTTTCCTTTAAAAAAGAGTATAAGCTGTTCAATTTTAAAAGGAAAAAACAAAATGATGAATTTACGAAACATTGCAATTATTGCGCACGTTGACCACGGCAAAACGACTTTGTGTGACGCTTTTTTGAAGCAAAGCGGTACTTTTCGCGACAATCAGCAGGTGGAAACCTGTGTAATGGACAGCGGAGACATCGAACGCGAACGCGGTATTACGATTTTGGCCAAATGCACGTCGATTGAATGGAACGGCACACGCATTAACATTGTTGACACGCCGGGACACGCCGATTTTGGTGGCGAAGTGGAGCGCATTTTATCCATGGTGGACGGCGTTTTGGTTTTGGTTGATGCGGCGGAAGGGCCTTTGCCGCAAACAAAGTTTGTGGTGGGTAAAGCCTTGAAATTGGGCTTGCGGCCGATTGTGGTGATTAACAAAGCCGACCGTCCGGATGCTCGTCCCGATGAAGTGTTAAACGAAGTCTTTGACTTGTTTGCCAACTTGGGCGCCAATGATGAACAGTTGGATTTTCCGGTGATGTACGCTTCCGGTCGTGAAGGTTGGGCGGTCTATGACTTGCAAAAGGATGAACGCAAAGATATTCACGCCCTGATGGATTTAATTGTAAAGCATGTGCCCGCGCCGAAATGCACGCTGGATGCGCCTTTTTCGATGTTGGTGACGACTTTGGAATCCGATCCGTTTGTGGGACGGATTTTGACCGGTCGTATTGAAACCGGCAAGATAAAGGTCAACACGCAAATCAAAGCGCTTTCCCGTGACGGACAATCCATTGAAACCGCGCGTGTGTCCAAAATAATGGCTTTCCGTGGCTTAAAGCGGACGGCTTTGGACGAAGCCGAAGCCGGTGACATTGTCAGCATTGCCGGTTTTTCAAAGGCGACGGTGGCCGATACGCTTTGTGCGGCCGAGGTGACAAAAGCCATTCCGGCGCAACCGATTGATCCGCCGACATTGGCCATGACTTTTTCGATTAACACATCGCCTTTTGCGGGGCAGGACGGGGACAAAGTCACCAGTCGTATGATTTGGGATCGTTTGTGTCACGAGGTCGAAGGAAATGTCGCTTTGAAAATCGCGCGTACATCTTCGACAGATGCTTTTGAAGTGGCCGGTCGCGGCGAATTGCAGTTGGGTATTTTAATCGAAACGATGCGCCGAGAGGGCTTTGAGTTATCGATTTCGCGCCCGCGTGTGTTGTTCCGCACCGACGAAAACGGCAACAAGACCGAACCGTATGAAGAAGTCGTTGTCGACGTCGACGAAGAATACTCCGGTGTGGTTGTCAGCAAGATGAGTGAGCGCAAGGCTGACCTTTTGGAAATGCACCCCAGCGGCGGTAACAAAACACGTTTGATTTTCAAGGCGCCGTCGCGTGGGCTGATTGGTTATCATTCCGAATTTTTGACCGATACGTGCGGGACCGGTGTGATGAACCGCGTGTTCAGCGAATACGGGCCGTACAAGGGGCCGATTTCCGGTCGACACAACGGGGCTTTGATTTCGTTAGAACAGGGCAAAGCGGTGGCTTATTCGCTGTTCAGCATTCAAGACCGCGGCAAGTTGTTTATTACGCACAACACGCCGGTTTACGCAGGGATGATTATTGGCGAAAATGCCAAGCCGGGCGACATTGACGTCAACCCGATTAAGGGCAAAAAGCTGACCAATATGCGCGCGGCCGGTAAAGATGACAACATTATTTTAACGCCGCCGACGGTGATGAGCTTGGAAGAGGCTTTGGCCTATATCAACGATGATGAATTGGTGGAAGTCACGCCGCACAACATTCGTCTGCGCAAGACTTTGTTGGACTACAACGACCGCCGCAAAGCCGAACGCGGAAGGTTGTAAGGTAAAGATTACATCCTGCAAAGGGCAAAGAATTTATCGTCCATTCTGCTATAGCCCAGATGTCCGCTATTAACGGACAATACTTTGGCATAGACGGGAGCATACAGAACCCTTAAATAACCCTCATTCAGCCAATGATGGTAATATGAATACCATTCCGGTATTGTAAATGAACAATGTTCATCTTTTTCGACATCCTCGCATCCCGTATCGGCGGGTGATGCCAACAGTTTTCCTTGCGCCAGACACCAATTTTGGGCCGACCACCAACTCATTGATTTTTCACTGTGCATCCAAGCTTTTCCATCTGATGTTTTGGTCGTGTCTGCCGAATAATCTTTTAATTTCAGACAGGTTCCATCTCCTTGGGCATGGTCTTCAGACGGATTTTCAAACGCACAGAACGCCCCGCCGCAGCAATCGGCATTGGACAGACATTTTGTGTAATCTTCCCCTTCGTCGGGTTTGTTGCATTGTGCGGAAGTGTCGCCGAAGTAAAGAACAACATCATTCGTATCGTTGCAGATATCTTTATGAAATGAATCATAAATGGTACCGATGTTTGACATTTGCGAAACCGAATAGCGTTCTTCACTTCCCGGCATAACCCGTACTTTGTATTCGACGGCTGCTTTGGGAACAAGAGATTCACACACACCTTTGGGAACATTTGTCACCACAATCCCGAATTGTCCGCCGGCGGCCATAAAAGCGTCAAGGTTATATGTTCCTGTGTATGGAACACTATCGATAAAATCTTCATCCATAAAGTCATTGGTTTGAAAAGCCTGATTGCTTTCTAATATCACAAAGGCCAAACGATTGACATCATCTAAAATCACATTCGCTTGATGATTATTGACCGCGCGGCGGTAAAGGACTATCCCGCCGATACTCATCACTCCGATAATGGCCAAAACCCCCAGCATTTCTATCATCGACCGTCCAAACTGTAATATCTTCATTTTTCATACTCCTAAGCGTTGGTTTTTATTACCTTTGACTATTACACAAACCTTCTTTTGTGTAACAATGCATTTGGGAGATTCACCGTTGGTGCGGGTCAACGTCCTCTGTCCCTTATTTTCTGAGGGATTGAGGAACTTTTACAAAAAATTGCATTTTTCCTAAAATAGGTATTTACAAAAACCAACGTTTGTGTAATAGTTGCGGACTTTGTTTTCTGCGGGATTGAGGGGAAAAATAAATAACGTCATTCTGAGGGAGAGGAAGTCGACCGAAGAATCCATACAATCCGACCCTTATTTTAGGGGACGGATGTCAATAAAAATGCCGCGGATAAAGGGGGTTGTCGAAAACACTTGACTTTTTTGCGAAAGAATTTTAGATTGAAGTTGTGAGTTTTAACAAAAGGAATAAAAAATGCAAATTACAATTACTGGAAAACAGCTTCATTTGGGCGACAATATGCAATCCTACGCGGAAAAAAACTTGGACGCCATCGTCGATAAATACTTCGATACAGCCGTCAACGGATCCGTCATTTTTTCCAAAGACGGCGACGCAATTAAGGCCGAAGTTTCTGTCCATCCCGCGACGGGGGCTCTTTTAAAAGGAACGGCCAAAGGGGCTGACGCTTATGTGGCTTTTGACCAAGCGTGTGAACGCATTGCCCGCCAATTGCGCAAATACAAAAATCGGTTGGCCGAACACAAAAACGAAAAATTCGAAATGGTGGACCTGTCCGTCATTGATAACGAAGAAGAAAAAGACGACGTTCCGGTCGGCGATGCACCTGTCATTATTGCCGAAATGCAAACAGAATTGCCCGTTTGCTCGGTCAGCGGTGCTGTTATGCACATGGACTTGGCGGACTTACCGGCTTTGATGTTCCGTAATTCGACCCACGGCGGATTGAATATGGTCTATCGCCGCGCTGACGGAAACATCGGCTGGATTGATCCGAAAAACAAGGGCTGATTTTTATGAAAATAGTCGAAATTCTGAAAAAAAACCAGATTTTCTTAGGCCTGGAAACGCCGACCAAGAAAAAGCTGTTAGAGGAAGTTTCGAATCTTTCGGCCCCGTTGACATCGTGTGAAAGCCAAACGATTTTCGACGCGTTGATTGAACGGGAACGGTTGGGAACAACCGGTATCGGCAAAGGTGTTGCTATCCCGCACGCGCGTTTGTCCGGACTGAATCGTTTGTTTTGCGCTTTTTTGCGCGTGAAGCCGACGGATTTTGAATCCATTGACGGCAAGCCCGTTGATTTGGTGTTTTTGTTGTTGGTTCCCGAAGAATCCGGCGCGGACCATTTAAAAGCTTTGGCGCGGATTTCAAAGCTGTTGCGTTCGGAAGACGTTTGCGGGCAACTGCGGACGGCCAAAACTTCGGAAGAGATTTTGTCCATCATCAAGAAACACGACACGGACGATTAACGCTGTCACAATAAAAACTTTATATAGAACGATAAAGTTGGAGCCCTCGTTTTTCGGGGGCTTTTAAATTTTGCTGTTTTCTGTGCCTGTCCCGCGCACCACTAGTTTTGTCGTCACTCCTACACACGTCACCCGGACTCTTTTTTTTCGTCATTCTGAGCGTAGCGAAGAATCCATAACAGCCGAATCAAAGCGGAAACTATGGATTCTTCACCCCATAAAGGGGTTCAGAATGACAGTCTTTATTTTTCCCCTCAACCCCTTGAAAAACAAGACCGCCAACTATTACACAAACGTTGGTTTTTGTAAATACCTATTTTAGGAAAAATACATTTTTTTAAAGAATCTTCTCTATCCCTTAGAAAATAAGGGACAGAGGGCGTTGACACGCGCCAGCGGTGAATCTTCCAAACGCGTTGTTACACAAAAGAAGGTTTGTGTAATAGTCGAAGATATGAAAAACCAACGTGTAGGAGTATGAAAAATGCAGATGTTTCAAAAAGGACGGTCGATGATAGAAATGCTGGGCGTTCTGGCGATTATCGGAGTGTTATCTATCGGCGGTTTGTTAGGATACAGACGTGCGGTCAATAATCATCAAGCGAATCAGATTTTGGACGATGCGAACAGATTGGCTTTTGTGATTATGGAAAGCAATCAGGTATTCGAAACCGATGATTTTGTAGACGAAGAACTTATCGATAGCGTTCCATATACAGGAACATATAACCTTGATGCTTTTATGGCAGCCGGCGGACAATTTGGGATTGTCGTGACAAATGTTCCGCGCGGTGTGTGTGAATCTTTAATAAGCAAGGCATCAATAGAATACAAAGTCCGCGTTATGCCGGGAAGCGAAGAAAAATACTTAGTGCCGCAAATGTCCAACGTCGGCACGATTTACGATTCATTCCATAAAGACATTTGCGGTGCAGAAAACGATATTGTTCTTTACTTCGGCGACACATCGCCCTATTGTAACAAGCCCGATGAAGGGGAGACATATACAAAATGCCTTTCGAATGCGGATTGCTGTGGTGGGGATTTTTGTTGGTATCCCAATGATTCGGACTGTAAAGCGGCGGGAATTGGTCAATGTAAAAAGGTGTCTGCCTACAGACCGGTGTCGATAACGGTGGATGGTAAGATATGGACAAGAAGTTACGACGGTTTGGATTGGTGGAGTACACAGAATTGGTGTCAAGCACAAGGCAAGAAGCCAGCTAGTCGTATGGATATTGACTGTGGAGATAATTTAGGCGGTACCTATTGCACCTCTGACACTTTTCAGGCAATTCAGTCTGTTTGGAGTAATTACGGAACTCATTCTCATTGGTTAGAAGATTTTGGAAATTCTTGCCACGCGTACCTCGTGCCCTTTAATAATGGTATGGTCCTCTACACCCATCGGTACTTCATCCTTAATGCCCTCTGTCAGTAGGGGCCCTTGCTTTTTTAAATGGGGTACTGCGCATCAAAACAAACGAAAATCATTTAAAATCAATATGTTGTTCGTGCGTTTTATGACAGTTTTGTGACAAAAAAATACCATTTTTGCCCTAAAAAGGCTTGCTTTTTATTTTCGGGGCGCATAAGATAAGGTGTTTTTTATTAACAACAAAAGGAGATTTCTTAATGAAAATCAATAAAAAAATCTTAACCCTGGGCTTGGCGATGTGTTCTATTTCCGCCTCTGTTTTGGCCGGTGGTTATCAATTAAACGAATACTCTGTTGCGGGATTGGGTCGTTCCTATGCCGGTGTCGGCGTTGTGGGGGACGATTATTCCGCCCTTGCTTTTAATCCGGCCGGTATGCAGCTGATGAATTCCGGTCTTCAATTGGGTGCAACCACAGTGCAATTGCGTGCTGATGTCAAAGACGAATCCCATACATCAACGAAAAATCCGGGAACAATTCGCCTTTGGCCGACAATGCCGCACTTCTTTGCGCAAAAGCGTATGGATGATCGGTTGAACTTCGGTTTTGGTATTTACGCGCCTTTCGGTTTGGCAACGAAATATAAGAAAAATTGGTTTGCGTCCGATGTGGCGGTCGAATCCCGCTTGGATATTATCGACTTTGCCCCGGCGATGTCATACAAAATCACCGAAGGGTTGACCTTGGGCGGAACATTTATTGTGCGTTACATTCACGGAAAAATGACCAACGAACTTTCCCCGGCGTTAGGTGGGGGCGAAAGCAACTTTGACTTGCACGATTGGACTGTCAGCGGTATTTTGGGGGCTATGTATGAATTTTCACCCAGAACGCGCGTGGGCTTTTCTTGGCGTATGAAAAGTACTCAACAAGCCAAAGGATCCCATAAAATTACAGGAGGTAATACTTACGGATTGGATGGTATTTACAAAAATTCCAAAGCCGCACCGGATTTACCAAACACATTGACCTTAACGGGATATCACCGGTTGAATAAGTGTTGGGGCCTTTCCGGAACGGCCAGATGGACGCGTTGGAGCCATTCTTTCGAAAAGTTTGCTTTGATATCGACAGGGACCGGCATTGCGTCTTCCCGGTACAAATGGAAGGACAGCTGGACATTTACGGCCGGCTTGGATTATTACTATGACGATAACTGGACTTTCCGCTTCGGTACCGGCTATGACGAAAGCCCGTCGCATGACAAATACAGACGGACCGTTCGCGTACCGGACAATGACCGGATCTGGGCTTCGGCCGGCTTTTCGTACAAGACAGGCAATTGGGTGTTTGATGTCGGCTATGCGCATATGTTCATGAAGACAACCCAAGTGGTTGAACCGCGTCGGGTTGGTCCTCCGGTTCAAGCCAAATACGATACGCAATCGAACATTTTCGGTTTGCAAACACAGTATCGTTTCTAAACGAAACTTGATTTTAGAAAAAGCCTCTGACAACAGGGGCTTTTTTCTTGTCATTCTGAGGGAGTCTTTTCTTTTTGACAAAAGCTAGAAAAAATTGCAACTCTTGGATCCTTCGCCCCATAAAGGGGTTCAGAATGACGGTCTTTGTTTTTCCCCTTCAACCCCACAGAAAACAAGACCGTCAGCTATTACACAAACGTTGGTTTTTGTAAATACCTTTTTAAAGGAAAATTCATTTTTTTAAAGAATCCTCTCAATCCCTTAGAAAATAAGGGACAGAGGGCGATGATGCGCGTCGAAGGTGAATCTCCGAAACGCATTGTTACACAAAAGAAGGTTTGTGTAATAGTCAAAGGTAATAAAAACCAATGCTTAGGAGTGTGAAAAATGCAAATGTTTCAAAAAGGTCGTTCAATGATTGAAATGCTGGGCGTTCTGGCGATTATCGGCGTGTTATCCATTGGCGGTCTTTTGGGCTACCGCCGCGCCGTCAATAATCATCAAGCCAATACGATTTTGGACGACGTTAATCGATTCGCGTTTGTGATATTAGAAAACAGCTATTCATTTGAAAACAACTCTTACTTTGATGTCGATTTTACAAAAACGAGTGATTATCAGATGACAGCCCACATAGAGCAAAGCAATCAGTTCTCTATTATTGTTTTGGATGTCCCACGTGGCGTATGCGAAGCCCTTATCCCCAAAGCGGCGGTCGAATACAAAGTTCGTGTCGCTTCGGCTGATTCGGAAAATCCCATGGCCGAAGGGGGCTTGTATGATTCGACACAAGCCGATTTGTGTGAGGACAGTAATAATGTTGTTCTTTACTTTGGAGATACCGACAATTTAAACCCGCCGGCCGATGATGAAATCATCGCCTGTGAAAGCTATGCCGATTGTTGCCGCGGATGTTTTTGTCATTTCACGCACCCCAGTAATACAGAGGCAACAGGTAACGGCAAAGGAGAATGCCGAGCATTGAAATCCTTTGGCGCACAGACGACAACAATGTCGGACGGCAACACTTGGTCACGCAGCACAGAGGGCATGAATTGGTGGTCGGCTATGGATTTTTGTGATGCTTTGGGTGAGAACCCGGTTAATTTCTCCAGTTTTCCCGGATGTTCGGTGGGGACAGCCTGTACTCTAACGTCAGTAAATGCTATGGCCGACAAATGGAAGGAATTTACAGGTTGGCTAATAAATGAAGGAAGTGCTGGAACAGCGGCATATATCTTTGCAATCAACAGAGGCGGGACTCAGGAAAATATGCTCGCGAATTCCCAAGCCAAAACAAAAACATACATGCATGCTTTTTGCCATCCGTAGCGTGGGTGGACATTACTGGCTGGCCCAAAGGATACGTACGACCCACAAAATGTCCGATGCCAAAATTCGGCGCTTTTTGGCTTTGCCAAAAGGTTCAATGTCCACGCTTTTGTGCGTGCATCGCGCCAATTCGCCAATGACAATTTCTTCGTCGGTTGTTTTGACCACGACACGGTCGCCAGCGCGGATTTCCGCTGTTGTTGAGACAATCAATCGGTCGCCTTTGCGATAAACAGGTTCCGCCGCGTGCGACGAAATTTCCAATGCATAGATTTCCTCGTCCAACCGATCCGCCGGAAAAAGCAACGTATCCCAACGATGTGCGTTAATCGGTTCGCCATCGTTGCCGATAAATTCGGTTTTGGCCAAGTTTTTTTCTTCCAAAAGCGGAATTGTCGGCGCATTTTCCGAAGGCAATTCTTCCCCCGCCAAAGCCAAAAAATCCACAAAAGAAGTATGGGTCGCTTCCAAAACTTTGTTTAAACTTTCCATTGAAAGCCAACGTTTGCGACCGTCGGGACCCGCGCGTTTGCTTTTGTTAAAAGCCGTCGGATCCAAGCCCGCCCGCACCGCCAAGCCGGACGGCGAAAGGCCCAAACTTTCCGCCAACCGATCAATTCCTGTCCAAATTTCAAAATACGAAAGTGCCATCTTTTCACCTCTGAAAACAAAAGTAGCACAGGCAAAATGAAAAGTAAATAGGAATTTTTTCTAAAAAAGACTTGACATGATAGGAAATAAATCCTATTTTCGAAAACGCAAGAAAGGGAGAAATGTATGTTCGACAAAAATTATCAAAAAAGAGCTGACAATCGGCCGGTGCGTCCTTTTGCCGATGCGGAAGAAGTGTGGCTTTGGTTTTGTTATCGCGAATCCGTCGGCACGGTTCGTCATTCGAGGGCGTCATCTGTATCGCGCCCGTGTGAAACGTCCGACGTGGCGATTATTTTAAAGCGGTTGGTGGCTCAGAAGAAGCTTTTCCAAAAGCATTTGCAGGTGTTGTCGCGTTTTGGGTTGGCGCAATTGCCGCCGCACCCGCAATCCGGTAATACGGCGGAAGAGTGCCGTTTGTGGCGGGAAGCGTTGGCGCTTTTTGACCCGATTTTTCGGACAAAGGGTATTGTCGCCGAAGAAGCGGGGTGAGGCAAAATGATTGAAAGAAAGATACAGGCGGTGCGGTACGACAAAGCCATCGTGGGGTTTGGCGGCGAGCCGACTTTTTGGTGGATGCGGTTCTTGAAAAAAGGCTTTTATCATTGTCTGATTGCGTTGGGTGACGGCCAATCATGGATTTTAATCGACCCGCTGGTTGCGCAAATCGACTTGATTGTTGTGAAGCGCGTAGACATGGACCTTTTTTTGAATAAAAACGGCTATCGAACCGTACACGTCTGTGTCAAAAACCCCAAAAGCCGCCATTTGCGCCTGCGCCCATACAGTTGCGTCGAAACCGTCAAAAGGTTTTTAGGCATTGAAAACCCCTTTCTGTGGACACCGTACCAACTTTACCTGTTTTTAAAAAAATAGGAAAATAATCCTTGACAAAGTATCAAAATTGTGATATAATTCTTTTCGGTTATCGGGGATAACTTTATTTGGAGCTTCTTTTTTAAAGAGGCTCTTTTTTTATTTTCAGAAAGGGACCTTATGAAGAAAATCAAACACTTTGTAGGTTTGGAACCTCAAACAACTGTTTCAATGCCGCCGGTTTCAAGTTCGGACATAGCCGAAAAAGATGACGGCTATTTGGCGCGTCAAGCCGGTCTGCAAACGGTTCAAACCTCTATGCGGGGAATTCTTAAAACAAACGAGAATGCACCGAAACGTAAAAAATTGCTGGGAGAATGAACATGACAACACTTTCCAATTTAAATCGCCGTTTTCTGAATTTGCAAAAAAAGCGCGCGCCGTGGGAAAGCACTTGGGCGGATTGTTACCGGCTGGCTTTGCCGCAACAGGAAACTTCTTTTCTGGGGACGCCCGCTGATTCGGCCAATACGCTTTTTGACGGGACGGCGCCGGATTGCGTGGACCAGCTTTCCGCCTCTATCTTTTCCGAATTGACACCGCCGTGGGTGCGTTGGTTCGATTTGTCCTTGGGCGACGAAGTGCCCGATGATGAGTTGGCCGCGATGAACGAAGGGCTGGAAGCCATATCCGATACGTTAAACCGACATTTCAATCGTTCCAATTTTTCGGTCGAATTGCACCAATGTTACTTGGATTTGGTGACGGTGGGGACAGCGTGCCTTTTGATGGAAGAAAACAAAATCGGAGAAAAGTCTGCTTTTCGCTTTACCGCCGTGCCGTTGAACGAGATTTATCTGGACGAAGGGCCGACCGGCCGGCTGGATGTCGTGTTCCGCAAGACGAATATGACTTTGGAAGAAATTGCCGCGCGCTACCCGAATCAAACGCTTGATTTTGAGAAAAAGAAGCGGGAAAACCCCGACCGGACTTTGTCGGTGATAGAAGCCGTTGTTCCGGCATCCAAGGGCGGGTACGATTGCACTGTATTTGTTCAAAATGACGCCGATCACCTTTTTTCGGATAAAGAGCAGTTCATTTTGGACAAAGGCCATTTCGACCAGACGCCCTTTATCGTATTCCGTTGGTTGAAAGCGGCGGGGGAAATTTACGGTCGTTCGCCGGTGATGAAGGCTTTGCCGGATATTAAAACCGCCAACAAAGTGGTCGAATTGATTTTGAAAAACGCGTCGATTGCGGTCACCGGTATTTGGCAAGCGGAAGATGACGGCGTTTTGAACCCGATGAACATTCGCTTGGAACCGGGGGAAATTATTCCCAAAGCGGTCGGCTCGAAAGGCTTAACACCGTTGGAGCCCGCCGGTAACTTTGACGTATCTCAACTGGTTTTGGCAGACTTGCGGTCGCGGATTAAACACGCTTTGTTGACCGATAAACTGGGACAGGTGGAAAGCACGCAAATGACCGCAACGGAAGTGTTGGAACGGTCAGCGGAAATGATACGCATTTTGGGGGCGACGTACGGGCGGCTTCAAAGCGAATTGTTGAATCCTTTGATTGACAGAGGCCTTTCCATCCTGCGTCGTCGAGGGCAAATTCCGGACGTTTTTGTGGACGGGCAGTTGGTGAAAGTCAGCTACAAATCCCCGATTGCGCGGATGCAACAACAGACAGAGGCCGGAAACGCTTTGTCGTTAATTTCTTCGTTAATCGGTTACGGGGCGGAAAACAAAGCCTATGTCAATATGGATGCGTTTGTGCCTTGGTTGGCCAGTCGGTTGAATGTGCCTTTGTCCTTGATTAATTGCAAAGGAGAAACAGACGATGATGGATAATTGGTTGTTTGCCAAAAAACAAAGGCAAGAAGAACCCTTTGACGAAACGCCGTATTTTTTCCGGCGTTGTTTTTTGTCCGCGGACGGGAAAAAAGTATTGGACTATTTGCGCAAAATGACGAAAGAAAGAGTCTTGCCGGCCGATGAAAATGCGTATCGGCTTTTCTATTTGGAAGGCCAACGCGCGCTTGTTTCAATCATTGAACAACTTGTAAAAAAAGGAGAAAATTAAATGACAGAAAAATTAATCAACCAAGAAAATATCCCCGAAAAATTTAAACAGGACGGGGACTTGAATGTGTCGGCTTTGTTGCAATCGTATCGGGAATTGGAAAAGAAAATGGGGTCGATGATTTCCGTTCCCAAAGAAGATGCTTCGGACGAAGAAAGGCGTTCTTTTTACCGCGCCATCGGCGTGCCGGAAACAGTCGACGCCTACCAAATCCAACCCAAAAGCGATTTGCTTGAAAGCGATGCCGAAGTCAATCAGCGTCTTTTTGAATTGGGCTTTACCAATAAGCAGGCGCAAGCCGTTTATGACTTGGCGGCGGAAAAAATCTTGCCGGTCATTCAGGATTTGGCGCGCGATTATGAAGCCGATAAACAAAAGCAAGCCCTTATCAATTATTTCGGCGGATCCGACCGTTGGAACGAAGTATCCGAACAAATCTCAACTTGGGCGGCCGGTCATGTAGAACCGGAGATTTTAGAGGCGCTTTCCACCACTTACGAAGGGGTGTTGGCGTTGTACAAAATGATGCAAAGCGGCGAGCCCGTTTTGAAACATTCGGCGCAGGGTGCGGATGAAATTCTTGACGAGGAAGGATTAAAGCGTTTGATGATGTCCCCCAAATACTGGCGGGAACAAGATCCGGCGACCTTGAAAAAAGTGTCGGACGGTTTCAAACGACTTTATCCGAACAAACGTTAATTTCCAAAGGACAATCCTTTTAAGAGGACCTTTTGGACGTTTCTTTGATGCGGGCGGGCTTTTCTTCCACAACCCGATTAAAAGAAATTTTTTTATCAAAAAGGAGATAATAATGACAAATACAATTGATGATTCTTTTATTAAACACTTTCAGGCCGAGGTTGTAACGGCCTATCAACAAATGGGGTCAAAGTTGCGTTCGACCGTTCGTTCCAAAACGGACGTTGTCGGTGAAACAACGACTTTCCAAGTCATCGGCAAAGGTTCCGCCGCGACCAAAAACCGCAACGGTTCCGTTCCGACAATGGAAGTCTTGCACACACCGGTGACATGTACTTTGGCGGACTATTACGCCGGCGAATGGATTGACAAGCTGGATGAATTAAAGTTGGGTCATGACGAACGTCGGGCGGTGGCGCAGGCCGGTGCTTATGCCTTGGGACGCAAGACGGATGATTTGATTATCACCGCTTTGAACACCACGACAACAAGCGTTGGCGACGGTTCGACCATTTTGACGAAAGATTTGATTTTACAGGCCTTTACCAAATTAAACAAAGAGGATGTTCCCGACGACGGTGAACGTTACGCTTTGGTGGCGCCGGCTCAATGGAACCAATTGTTGGCGATAGAGGAATTTTCTTCCGCTGACTATGTAGGGGACAAAACACCTTTTGTTGCCGGTTGTGAAAGCCGCCGTTGGTTGGGTATCAACTGGATTATGCACACAGGTCTTCCGGCCAATACGACAAACGGTACGCATACCTGCTTTATTTACCACAAAAATGCGGTGGGACATGCGGTCGGATACGATATTAAGACAG
>Ga0310690_10003653_pt1 | contig 22795 bp, 16 predicted proteins | sample AusTroGonzalo_MG_2_FD_207661 | JGI IMG/M metagenome (GOLD analysis project Ga0310690, IMG submission 207661) | Bovine rumen microbial communities from tropical cattle in Woodstock, Queensland, Australia - Gonzalo_04 (v2) (version 2) | ecosystem: Host-associated > Mammals > Digestive system >... | reverse complement strand
CGTATTGCCGCCACTATTCTTGAACGTGTAATGAAAATATTTCTTGTATTCTCGTTTGTGAGCAGATCCAGATACCTGGCACGGTAGCGTGTTTCCGGGTCAGTAAGGCCATGAAATTTCTCCGGCAGCGGACGCACGGCTTTCGCCAGAACAGTAATTTTTTCAGCGTTCACCGTAAGTTCCCCGGTTTTGGTAATGAACAGTCTGCCCTCAACACCTATAAAATCACCCACGCCCAGGAGTTTTTTGAAAACATTGTACATATCCTCGCCGACAGCATCACGTTTTACATAAATCTGCATTTTCGCAGTTCCATCCTTGATGTGGGCGAAAGAAGCCTTTCCCATAACGCGCACAAACATAAGGCGGCCGGCCACAACCACATGACTTTCCGCAGGAAGTTCTCTGGCAGCGGCAAGTTTATGTGTTATCTTAAAACGATGGGGAAACGGATCTATGCCTTTATCCCGTAAAGCCTGCACCTTGGCATAATTGTTCGCAACAATATCTTCAATGCCGGAAGACATTTCCGGCTTCTTCTGTTCATTATTATGTTCGTTCATTTCTGGAAATATATCCTTGCTCATCAGATAAACTGACGGATTTTATATTTATATTTTAGCAAATACCTATTTAAGGAGTATCGGCAGACGGCCTTTGGGCTCTATAACGCCTGTAAGAGCTTTCCCGGCAGCGGACATCGCCGGAGCTGTCATTCCGTAAAGCACCATAGCGCAGTCGGCTTCCGGATAGTTAAGCATATCGTAAGGACTCATAAGACTTAATACCACTGATGGTTTTCCCGTTTTAAGAAGCTGTTTTATCATATCCTTCTGCGATGCATTCTGCGCAGCAGCCCACTGGAAACTGCCTATTATAAGCGTATCGGCCTGGCGTGCCGCATCCATAATGGCTTTACGTTCCTTGTCCTTTACTCCTATGCCGTAATAATACTGCGTGACATCATATCCACTGGAAAGAAACTCCTTATACAGCTGTATGGCATTGTTCGCGAAACGCTGCGGTGCAAAAATAATGATGGCTACCTTGCTTTTAAGCGGTATGGGAATAACACGTTTTCTGTCCTTAAGAAGCGTTATGGCCTGATTGGAAATACGGTTTGTTATTTCCATATATGCCCTGTCGGCATCAACATCAGTAGTTTCCTGCTCTTTTTTAAGAAGTCCCGCCCTTTCTTTGGCAGCCATTATTTTCTCATAAGCCGAGTTTATGCGTGAGATAGGAATTGTTCCTCTTTCAACCTGAAGTACTATCTCATTGAGTGCGGCATTAAAATCGCCTTTGCCAAGAAGTATTATATCTGCCCCGGCTCTTACAGCGGCGGCAGCTGCCTTTCTTATTGAAAGTTTTGATGTTATGCCGGACATATCAAGGCTGTCAGTCATGACAAGCCCTTCATATTTCATATCGCCACGTATCATACCCTGTATGACAGTTGAGGATAGTGTCACCGGGTTTACAGGGTCCAGTTTGGAAAAAAGTATATGTACCGTCATTATTCCGTCAACACCGGCCTGCATTGCCTCGCGGAAAGGATAAAGATGCGTATCATTTATCTCCTCTGCTGTCATCTTTATCTCCGGCATTTTCTTATGCGTATCCTCGTATGTCGCACCATGACCGGGGAAATGTTTGGCTATAGTCATTATATTGGCAGCCTTGAAGCCGTTTATAATCGCCTTGCCAAGCTCCGCTGTTTTTATCGGATCTGCTCCGAGCGAGCGCACACCGATTATTGGATTTTTGGGATTTGTGTTTATATCAAGCGCAGGGGCAAGCGCCATGTTTATACCGGTTTTGCGCAGCTCCTTTCCGGCAAGATAGAACAGTGTTGCCGTATCCGCAGCATTGTTGGCCGCACCAAGCATCATATTTGTAGGCAGCTCCAGCAGACCAAGTGTTGTAGGTACATAAACGCTGCCGCCCTCGTAATCAACAGATATAAACAGAGGTGGGAATCCCGCCTGTCTGGCTTTTTTCTGCAGTCTTGCTGCGATTTCCTTTGTTTTCTCAAGGGAATACGATCCCCATTGAAGCTGAACAGCACCAAGGCCGGAGTAAGCCGCCAGTTCCGCCGCTGAAATATCAGCAGCATCCACGGAAATCATAAGCATCTGGGCTACTTTTTCCTCCGTTGTAAGCCCATGTGTGAAATACTGCTGCTCCTCCTCTGTGAACTGGGTGCGGCTTCTGCCCTCTCTTTTCTTTCTGTTTACTGTCGCTGACACACCGGCTTTTTCAATAGTCATGTTTTTGAATTCTTCCGGTACACTGGCTGATATTGCATTGCCGGCGCTGTCAGAGGCGCTTCCAGCGGTTACGGATCGGGATACTGTTTCTCTTTCCGTATCCTGCGTGACGGAGGACTGCGCCCGGAGATAAACCGGGCACATCATAAAACACAGAGCGAGTAAAAAAGAAAAAAAACGTGTCATTTGTCAGACTACCATATAATTATATGCGTACTATGCCTTTATACTAATTATCACAAATTAGGAATTAAACCGCAAGAGCTGTTTGCGGCGGTACATTAAAATAAATTAAACTATAGAAAATTATTTTAAAATTTCACAAAGGAGACAGTAAATGGGTAGATTTACAGGATTATTAGGACTTGTTGTCCTGTTTGGAATTGCTTACGGCTGCAGCAAACACCGCAAAGCAATAAATTGGAGAGCCGTAATAGGCGGATTTGCGCTTCAGATTATTCTGGCATTATTCATTCTCAAGACACCATGGGGCCAGTCATTTTTTGCGGCAATGAATGGCGTTGTAGATGCCATTCTTAAATGCTCTGACGAAGGAGCTGCTTTCGTTTTTGGAAATCTGGTAACACCGCCTGAAGGCAGCGGAATAGGGCATATATTCGCAGTCCGCGTGCTGCCAACCATAATATTCGTATCCGCAGTGATGAGCATTCTCTATTATCTCGGCATAATGCAGAAAATCATAACATGGATAGCAAAACTCATGCAGAAAACCATGAGAACTTCCGGAGCCGAATCCATGTCAGCGGCAGCCAATATTTTTGTAGGCCAGACCGAAGCCCCGCTTGTTGTTAAGCCTTACATTGAGAAAATGACACAGTCCGAAATACTGGCGATCATGACAGGAGGAATGGCAACAGTTTCCGGCGGCATATTGGCCGGATATGTAACAATGTTGCGCGATTCAGTCCCAGGCATAGCCGGACACCTGATTGCAGCCTCCATAATGGCTGCCCCGGTCGGCTTAGCCATGTCAAAAATAATACTCCCTGAAACAGAGGAATCCCTCACGCAGGGAGACGTGAAGCTGAACATTCCGATAACAGATGCGAATGTCATTGATGCCGCCGCAAACGGCGCAACAACCGGCATGCAGCTTGTAATTAATGTTGCTGCCTCGCTCATAGGCTTCATAGCGCTGATTGCGCTTGTAAACCTCGGTTTAGGATTCATACACAATGGACTTACGCTTGACAAGATTCTCGGATATATATTCTATCCCATAGCCTGGGTTATGGGCGTTCCCTCCGCAGACTGCCTCAACGTGGCCTCGCTCATGGGGCAGAAAACAGCCATAAATGAATTCGTGGCATACAGCAATCTGGCTGCCATGCCGGAAATGTCATACCGCGCAAAAGTAATAGCAACATATGCACTCTGCGGCTTCGCCAATCTCGGCTCCATAGCCATAGAAATAGGCGGAATAGGAGCAATGGCCCCCAGCCGCCGCGGAGATCTGGCCCGCCTCGGCCTGTGGGCCCTCCTGGCAGCTTCTCTGGCCAGCTTTTTCTCAGCCACTATAGCAGGAATGCTTTCCGGAGATCCTGTTTCTGCAACGGCTGCCGCAGAAACAGCAGCGGAAGCTGTATCAGCTGCTGCTGCCGTAATTCCGTAATCAGATACGGAATGCAGATAAAAAAGGACAGGTTGTGAAACCTGTCCTTTTTATTTTAAACCCGGCCATGAATCTGGCGTATTTATTATTACAGAGAAAGATAAAATTTCTGCAGTTCAGCTGAAACAGCCGTAATATCAAAGCCTTTTTTTACCGCATAATCACGACGGTCATAACGTTTTATTCCACGCTTCCCAAGCGCGGCTTCCGCCCATTCGGAATAAGGCTGGCCTAATCCGACAGTACTTACCAGTCCACAGCCCAGATCTGCCTCTCGTGGCAGATGTTCCGCCATTAAACACGGCAGCCCGGATATCTGTGCCTCTGCCATGGTAAGCGGCAGCCCCTCGCTTAAGGATGGAAGCACAAACAGATCCATGGCCTGATAATAATTCTGCGGATCAGGTACATTCCCTGTAAAAATAACTTTTCCGGAAAGTCCTTTTTCCGCTGTAAGTTTCTCTGTTTCTTCTTTTAAAGGTCCATCACCCATAAGCAACAATCTGCTCTCCGGGCATCTTTTATTTATTTCACAAAACACATTCACCAGAAAAGCATGATTTTTCTGTTTCTCAAATCTTCCGGCATGTCCTGTGACGAACATACCTTCAAGACCTAATTTTTTACGCATTTCATGCCTTTTTACGGCATTATATGCAAACACGGAGGTATCCCTCGCATTTGGCAGAAAAATATAATCCCTGTTAACAGCTGTTCTTCTGCCGAATATATATTCCGCTGCCCCGGCAGAACAGGCCATACGGTATTCAGCTATATGTGCCAGGGGAAACTGCAACAGGGCACGGCCTGTTCTTACAGGGACGGACTCTATAGGGCTGAACGGTGCGGCCAAATGCGCATGGGCGATTGTCCTGCGTCCGTAAATACGTGCCAGGCCAAGATAAACAGAGGCATAAAGAGGATAATGTCCGTGGACTATATGATATTCGCCGTGTTCCCTGAAAAAATTACGCAGCCACAGAATATATTTAAGGAAACCGCTTCTATGCGGAGCAGGAGCGGTATATATTTTTCCCTTGGCATCTGTTATCTCTTTCTCGTAAAAACCACATACAGGGTTATGTTTAAGAAAATCAAACTGCACCCTGCCCCGGTCCAGATTGCGCATTATGGAACACAGCAGGGATTCTATACCACCGACATCAAGTCCCCCCACAACCTGAAGAACTCTTAAAACAGACATATTTTTCAGGTACGGTAAAACACCGGGCCGCATATAAACACGGCCCATGATATTACCATGTGAATTCCTTTACTTTCTTTTCTTCCTGCCTGATAGGTTTGTATTCCTCATATGTTGTATTAACAGGAATATCTGCCACTCTTTCTTTTCCTTTCTTGAAAAGCTTGTTCTCACTCTGGCGGCGGTTCTCCTCCCGGCTACGGTAATGATATTCATAGGTTTCGCGCATATTGTTACGGCGTTCTCCAAACATAAGCGCTATTGAGAATCTGTGCGCACTGCCCAAATCGCCATAAGGTGTAAAAGCGTAATCAACACGAAGATCGGTTGTGTTAAAACCTATTCCGGCGGAAATACCACTGCCAGCATTCGTATCATGCCCGCTGGAATATCCGCCACGTAAAAAAAGTGACTGTTCTCCGTCATCTCTTATCTGCATCCCATACTCCAGGCCTGCCGCCACATGTGAACCACTGTCAATATAATCAATCCAGTCAATACCTATTTTAAGATTTTTTATCATCTCGCGGGAAATACCGGCCCTTAAAGTACGTGGAAGATCAAAGGACTGTGTACCTATTTTGATTTTCTGCCCCAGATTAAGCGCCGAAAAGGCTATTCTCATATAGTCGCCACGGTACAGAATTCCGAAATCCCCGCCTACAGCGCGTGCTGATTCATCATCAGTACTCTGGGAAAACAGTTTTCCCTGTGCCGCTATATAAAATCTCTGGTTTATAATATAGGATATACCGCCGGAAACTGTCATTTCATTGGAGCTGAAAGAACCCGCAGAATCGCCGTCCGCAGAATAGGATTTTATGTCTCCGCTCAAAAGCGCGGACACTCCCATAAGCAAAGACAGTCTTGAAGAAAGAGTGTGCACGAAAGCAGCATTCTCTATGCTCATATCCTCCAGCCATAAGGCATGTGACAAAGCCACCTCGCTTCTGTCCCTGTAAACAGTCCCGGCCGGGTTATAAAATATGCTGAATGAATCATCTCCAAGTGCCGTATATGCTCCACCCAAAGCCGCAGCTCTGCCACCGCTATCCGTTTTAAGATAAGAAAGCGCGGCTGTGCCGGTATCAGCCCTTACCTGCATAGAGGCTGACAGTATCAGTATAAAACAAAGCAATATTTTTTTCATACTGGTCACCATATAGCGTAGAATTTTCCTCTTGCCTTGCCATGTGTAGAGGTTTTTATGAGATATATGTACACGCCTGAAGCGGCCATCGAGCCGTTTTTGGTGCGTCCGTCCCACACAATTGAATCCTGTGGAAGGTCGCGCACAAGCTCGCCTGCGGTATTATAAATATATACCTTTATTCCCTGTGCGGCAGCTGGTATACCCCTGAAGGTAATATTGTTTCTTGTGAAATGGCACGGATTCGGTGATGGAGCCACATTAAATGAAAGCCTTCCGCCATTTATGCTGCGCAGGGAATATATCGAGAAATGTCCCACTTTCGCTGAAACAGTTTTAGTATTTCTGTCAATAACGGAATTAGCAAGAGGAACCCACCTTTCATTTGAAAGATGATGAATGAACAATGTGTTAACATCAAGATAATCACCATCTGTTCTGCCATCATTATCATCGTCAGGATACGGGAAAGTAATGGTCAGGTCTTTGGAGAATGAGGGAATAAGGTTATCCCCTCCGTCATATGCCTTAAAATCACGTGGCAGATGCACAGTTCTGAGCCCGATGCTGTCCGAATGAATATCCGCCATCTGCATTTCGTGATTAGTATCCTTATTTACAGGCGTGATGGTTACTCTTATATCCCCGTTTACTGTTCCGGCAGGGACAGAGACCGCACATCCATCGTCATTCCTGAATACAAGGTCGGAAGAAGCGTTCTGTCTTAACGCATTGATGGTAAATGTACCGCCATTGTTTATTATGGTTCCCGTGTTTCCAGCTTTATCAACAGCAAGGAAACCAAAAGAGGCACTGCCTCTCATTTCTTCGGTAGAATCAACATAGCCGGAGAAATTCCATATACGGCCTCCACCATCACTGTCAAGTTCCAGATTAAGCGGATGTCTTACGACGCTTTCGCCAACAGAAAAATAAAGTTCCGGCACACCGGAAAGCCTATCCGCCGGCTCATTAAGACGCAGAGTACCGCTTATTGGCGAACCGGCATCCTGCGGATCTGTAACCCGTGTGATAATGGCAATATTCGGTGGAGTTGTGTCTACAGTTACCTTGCAGGTGGCAACGTCGGAATAACGGTAATCAGGTGCGCCTGGTGTGCCATGATTACGGTATGCCCTTACTGAAAAATAGTAATCAGTTTCTTCCTTAAGATTAAGACCGTAAAGAATGGCATTTGTGTTCTGTGTCCTATGATTTTCCCACGGGCCTGTAATTTCATCTCCTCCAGAAGTTGTACCGAGAATATAATCATATCCCTGCGCGACACGGTCTGGTCCTACACTCTGATCACTTACTGCCCAATGAGCTGTAAAACTGCTGGTTTTATTTATATATTCCGGCTGATCATAGTTGTCAGAACAGTATACAACCGGAATTATGCCAGGCTTGCTCTCGTCTACCCACTGTCCATTGGAGGCAATTTCAGAAGATACAAGGTCCACCCTGTTTACAGCCCTTATGGTGAAATAATATGTTGTTCCGTATGACAGAGAAAGCCCTTCTGCAGTAACATAGTTCTGCTTTCCGGTTGAAGTCCAGTCACGCACATCATAATCATACTGTGAAGTTCCTATGCGGTATTCATAATGATCAATTCCTGATTCATAATCATATGCCTCGTCCCAGTTGGCACTAAGGGAAGAATTGGATGATGTGCTTTCTGAATCAATTCTGCTTAACCCATCCCTTACCTTGGCATCGGAAGGCCATAACGGTTCGGAATGATCATCGCCCGTGTATTTAACTATGTAGAACACCGAGTCCTGCGGAATCTTCTGTCCATAGTGACCGGCTTTTGTCCATGCCTGAAACTGGAAACCAGCCTGACCAAGGGCAGCGGTCTCAGGTATAACGCCATCAAATTCCCATCTCTGCGGCCCACCTCTGGAAAGTGTCAGTTCTATCGGAGTTCCAGCATGGTCAATAAGTTTGAATACAGGTGTAGAACTAAGGCGCTCATACGGCACATTCATATTGAAATAACCGCTTACAGGCCCGAATGTGACGGAACTTTCCATAACTATATAGTCAATTTCAGGATCCGTAATATCAACAGTCTGTCCGTCTGACATCGTAGGCAGTGAGTGTTTTCCATTTGTACTCACGGCAACCACCGTATAATAATATGTCTTACCATCCTCAAGAGCAAAGTAAATGCCAGTACCACGGGGATCACTTCTCCTGAAAATTCCTGATGTCGCTTCAGTTGAAACAACTTTCTGCCATCCCTGAATGTCTGTTCCTCCACGCGAGGTTCCTATGGCATAAAGATAATGCTCCGCTTCAATCTCGCTTTCCGGATCTGCTACGACACTAACCGGCCAGTGCGCAGTAAGTTTCATGGTAGAAGTGCTGCCTATATATTCAATATCATCATGTTCTTCTCCGTCGCGTCCGTCAGCGACATAGGCCACCGGGTGCGGGCGCTTGTACCACAGACGCTGACCATCGGACCATATGGCCTCTGATTCCGTTCCGAACTCATTGTATGCCTTTACGCCGAAGTAATATGTCTGTCCGAACACAAGAGGCAGATTGGATACAGTAGTACTTCGGTTGACACCGTTATCCGTCCATGGAATAACATCAGTACTTCCCTGCGTAGTACCTATGGCATATCTATAACCGCTGACATTGGATTCCGCTTCTGTGGCAACGGACCAGTTTGCGCTTAAGGTTGTCTCATTCTCTGTTACAGAAATATCTGTTCCAACAATATCACCATCCCATACATGCGGATCTGTCCATACCGGTCCGGTAGTATCGTCAGTCACAAAAATTTTTATAGGAAAATTTGAATTGGAATGATTAGCACCGTAAAAGTCATTTGTAAAAGTTGTCAGATCCTCCCAAGTGTTACCGTCAACACTATAATAGCTCTGATTTCTGTCTGCGCGCGCACCTGTCGAATATTTCATTACAGGATATTCCACTGCAAGAGGATTCACATCATGCTGTCCATCCTGAACTCTTATTATAGCTGCAAATTCCTTGTCCTGACTTATGCGGAATTGCTTTTCCATGGACTGCGGTACCCTTATCGTGTGATACCCGGCATTGTTCATACGCCCGGAGGATATTAAAACTCTGTATCCTTCATTCAACATATATAAACGAGGAGCAGTGGAAAGATATAATTCATAATCGACATTCTGGTTTGTTGTATAAAAAGATACAGCCTCAATAAATCCGTCAGCCTGTGCCTTGAAAATATTAGCGGCCCATGCAGTATATGCATAACTTCCCGTACAGTTAACCGGACCGGCGATATCTGTACAACCGATTCCATAGGTGTAACCGAAATCGTCATACGAATACATTGTTCTATAATTGCCCGTATCTTCCGGTACTTCAAACACAGCCTGCTCCATGCCTATGGAAGTGTCGTCGTACGACATATAAAAATATCCACTTTCTCCTACGCTGGTTCCCCAGCTGTTACGCACTATGAAAGCACCAGGGTGCGCTGGTGTATGCCCGGTTCCAGCGAAGCGTGAAGTGGAAATATTGTCATCCCAGCCAACAATTGCCACTGCGTGACCTTCATCTTTGCAGTTCGCATCATTTACATTGGCATTAAGCGGAGCATTGCAGTTATTGGCATAGAAATAAGTACGGCTATCGTCAAAAAAACTATTCTGTGCACAAATTCCGATAAAAACAGGCCCATATGTCATTAGCGCTCTTTTTATATTTTCTATATATGTCTGGTCTGCAAAGGCTCCCTGTCCGTATGCCTCTTCGGAAAGCACAGGCAGGGAATACATATTCTGCAGATGTTTACGCACCGGTCCGCTTGTATTTTCGTCAACAGGTCCCTTCCAGTTCGAGAGGAAAGCCGCAGCCATATCGGAGTTGCCTCCATCATTAATACCCCAGTCGAACCCATGAGTTGTGGACATGTGATACTCATTGAAATCATTATTTTCACCTTTATCCTTCCGGAGATTCGCTTCAAGCGAGGCATATGTAGCATATGTCCAGCAGTTTCCATAATCTCCCTGATCCCTGATATCTGAAAGATAACTTGGACTATGGTTAGTTCTCAGATCGTAACTCTCCGGCAGCGTGCCTAACTGAAGAGCAGCCGGTGTTTTCTTCAAACCAGTGGAAGAATTTGTTTCCGGTCTGAAAACACCCTTTATTTTACTCTTATCTATAACACTCGGAATAAGCCCTCTTCTGCGGTCTGAAGAAGCCGACAGTTTTGATTTTCCGCCTTTCGCAGAGCTGTTACCAGATTCCGGTTCTGCTGAAACAGTACCGGCAGTTTTCTGCTTCTCCTGAAGCCAGTTCAGGTACGCAGGGTTTATTCCTCCTGCGAAAGCCTGCGTTCCGGAAATTATTAAAAATATAAAAATAAAAATCGATGATATTTTCATTATTAATATTATATATTATTTTTTTTACGCGCCTTTTGCCTGCTGCCTGGCATATAATTGAAAGAAGAGGGAGCAGACCATGCGCTTATATTGTTTCCATCCGAATACATTACGCGGTAATAATAATTACCGCCCTTTTTCAGCTGAAGCTCGGAAGTTCTGTATGAGCAGGTATCGGTAAACACATCGGCAAGAGGCATATTGAAATCATTAACTTCTGAAACCTGCAGACGGTAGTATGGTTGCGACCCGGGCCCCCATTCCAGCCTGCGGCCAACCGTTCCTGTCTCCGGCAGAACAGGTGCCGGAAGTTTTTTATCTCCCACAGGTCTGCTTTTTTTTGACACTGCGAAAGTTGAAGGCTGAGAGAAAGCTCCGTCAGAAAGTACGCCTTTTCTTACGGTTTTGAAAGACGGAGCTACACGCCAGTAATGTACACCGTCCGGCCAGAACATGGGTGTGATTGAATAACAGTTCTTTTTCACCACTGTATTAAAAGATATTCTGGAAAAATCACTGTTATGGCTGGTCTGAACACGGTATGCCAGCGCATCAGGCACATGATTCCAGCATAATTTCAGATACCTGCCTTTATGCCCGGATTTGCGGACTGTCATATTTATTATAAGAGGCGCATCGTCAGGCTCCTCCTGCACATGCTTGTTCCATTTGGCTGCGGCAAGCATGCCTTTATCACCGTACTGTGCAAAATCCTCCATATATCCGACTCTTTCCCGGTATATTTTGGCTCCGTATTTCTTTTTAAGCATACTTTCCAGTTCGGCGGGAATATAACCACGGAAAATATTAGGCGAGTATATTTCAAGTATTCTCGCACCTCCCTTTTCAAGTTCATCGCTAAACCTGGCAGAAGCCACCGTGTCTTCATCAGGAATGAGAAGAAGTACCTCCACCTCCTTATCGGCGAAAACAGGCATTGTGACAAGGGAAATAATAACTAAAACAATAATAGCAGAAAAAGTGTATATATTTTTCATAGCATATAATCTATAATCTTATTATGAGCAATTATCCGCAGCCTTCGCAAGAGCCCGACTGTGTTGAAGCCGAAATAGTTTACAACGGTGGAGACAAGGAGGAAAGCGCCCGCATATTCGGTAAAACCGGTGGAACTGAAACGGGTGGCGGACATAAAAAGGAAACATCCGGCAGAAGCGGGACTGACAATGCTGATTCAGGTACTGAAAAAGTAATAAAAAGAATCAATACTGTATTTAAAGGTTTCGGCGGGATAATGCTGTTACTGGGACTGCTGCTGTGCACAGGCGGCATATTTCTTACAACAACAGTAATAGGCATAATTTTCGGCATTCCCATGATTATCGCCGGTTTTGTACTTATCTGGCTGGGAATAACTTTCTGCGGGGCAGGCCCAAGGCAATAAGTTTTACCAGAAGTACTGACTGAAAAAATTATATACGACCTGCGGAATCAGCAGTTCTCAAAATTTCCCAACAGAACCTGTTCCGGCTCCAGCCGGACACCTGTTTTTTCCATTACGGTTTTCTGTATTTCCCTGATAAGTCTGTAAATATCCGTTGCGGTCGCACCGCCTTTGTTAATTATAAAACCGGCATGTTTTTCCGAAACAGCTGCACCGCCACGGGAAAGTCCTTTAAGCCCGCATATATCCACAAGCCGCGAGGCATAATCACCTGCCGGACGGCGGAATACGCTGCCGGCAGAAGGATAATCCAGTGGCTGCTTCTGTCTGCGGGACGCCAGTATTTCACTACGTATGGCAAGAAGTTTTTCCGGGTCTGCCTGTTTCAGGCGGAATTCAGCAGAAACTACTGTATAATTTCCGGGGAAACCAGAATATCTGTAGGAAAATTCCACCTCCCAGCGCTGATAACTGATTAATTTCCCCTCCGGGGTAATAACAGTAAATGATTCAAGAAAATCAGCGGTCTCACAACCGTATGCACCTGCATTCATGCGCACGGCACCGCCAACACTGCCTGGTATTCCTGAGGTTTTCTCATAACCTCCGAGGCCATGCCGCAGACAGCCTGTCACAAAGGAATCCCATAACGCACCTGCCTCTGCCCTGACAGACACGGATTTTCCGGCAGAAGTATCAGGTAATTCCGGGAAATAAATTTTATTCATAAGCCCCGTAAATATGGTTATACCCGGCAGACCGGAATCACTTACGAGAATATTAGAGCCACGCCCCAAAATCGTAACAGGAACGTCTTTAGCCTTCGCGTAAGACAGAATAAATGTCATTTCCTCTATATTTAGCGGTTTTACAAGAAACTCAAAATTGCCACCGGTACGGTATGTGGTATAGGCAGCTGCGGAAACATCTGCTTCTGCCCTGTTTCCGAACTTTACTTCAAGTTCTTCGGTCACTTCCTTCATACTGTTTACACCGCTATTGTTTTTTCTGTTCATTTTTTCTGCCTTTATTTCCATAACCACGTATGACAAGTTTTTCCGCTCCCTCATTCAAAGGATTGCGCTCAAGCACATCAAGGCATATTTTCTCCGCTTCCTCATGTCTTCCAAGGCCTTCCAACGAATAGGCACGCAGAACAAGAGCATTTTCATTATCCTGCATCATATCGCACAGTTTTTCAGAAATGCTTTCAGCCTCTTTGTATCTGCCTTCATTTACCAGAAGACCGCCAAGAGCATACATGGCTTCCGCACTGCTTTCGTTTATATCAATAGTCATTCTGAACATTTTTTCAGCTTCCCGTATGTTTCCTTCTTCCATATAAATACTTCCGGCATTATAGGCAGCGTCATAACGGGAAGAATCAAGTGTCAGGGCTTTATTGAAAAAGGAAAGCGCGGCGCCACGGTTTCCCGCTGCAAGATAAATTTTACCGGCATTGCACATATACGGGCTGTGATCCGGCCTAAGTTCAAGTGCCTTGTTTATATATAACAGTGCTGCGCCATAATTTTTCTTCAGATACTGCACATTGGCGAGATTGTTCCATGCAATATCACATTTTTTATTGTATTCAAGAGTGTGAAGCCACAGCGTTTCGGAATCTGTCCATATTTTCTGCTGAAAAAAACAAATGGCGCCGAACATAAGCGGCACAAGCGCAGCTGCTGCAAAAGGGAATATTTTATTGCCGCGGAAACTGTTTATAAATACGGCGCAGCTATAACCGTAAAGCAAAGCCATGGAAAGCAGCGGCAGATATGTATATCTGTCGCTTACCGGCTGTGGAGCACCGTTAAGCATTCCGCATACGGGAAACAGAGCTATAAGATAATAAAATAATGCGAATATGAATACAGGCTGCGTTTTACGTACACGCCAGGCAATGAAACCAGCGGTAATAAAAAACAGAATGGAAATTATATCCGGAAGAAGCCATGAATCAGGGGCGGAATAAACCGGGACAAGCCCTGAAGGCCACAAAGCCTTTAGAAGATAAAAACCATAAGCGTAAGGAGCTTTTACGGGTGAAGGCTGATACCATGCGGGAGGCCTGCCATAAAGTTCATCGCTCCCCGCCCCAAAGTACGCAATCAGGGCAAAAATCAGAGCAGCGGCAAAGAAGGGGATTTTCTCAATAAGGGCTTTTCTGCATTCCCCTGAAACCCAGCCGTTTTCAGACTGAAAACGTTTAACAGGGAAGAAATCGAACAGAATCAGAAGCGGAGGAACAATAATGGCCATGCTTTTGGACAGCAGAGCGGCAACAAGAAAAACGATCGAAGCATAATACAGTTTTTTATTATACTCAGGCTTATAGAAACGGAGCAAATACGCTATCATTGAGCCAAGAGAGAAAAAACCGCAAAGCACATCCCGTCTTTCAGTAATCCATGAAACGGATTCCGCACGCAGCGGGTGCAGGGCAAAACACAGAGCCGCAAGCAGCGCCCCAGGGACAATTCCGGCACTGTAACCAGGCCTGTTTTCCTGTTCCCTGCTGCCGGCTCCGCATGTGTTCAGCTCCGGGGAAAGTTTAAAAACAACAAGTGAAAACAGAAAAAACAGTACGGCATTCATACTGTGAAGTACAACCGAGGTAAGATGATAACCAAATGTATTCATTCCCCACAAAGTGTAATCAGCCGCATATGTAAGCCAGCTTAAAGGCTGATAATGATTCATATGAAAAGTGGTAAACATCCACTTTATATTGCTCCAGCCAAGACCGCGGTAGTTTATGTTCCGCACAAAATTAAGGCTGTCATCCCAGTCAAGAAATTCACCGTTCAGTGAAAAAGAGAACAGAACAAATGTAACAATAAAAACAAATACGGCACAGGCCGCAACAGTATTCAGTTTGATTTTTTTCATATAAAACTTCCGTTTTATAATTTTACTTTATTATGAAACGTCAGGCATAACAGCACAAAAATCACAGTCCACGCGTAAAGCGTACACGTAATTTAAGGAATAGAAAATAAAATAATGCAGGAATATCACCTGAAACAATGAGTGGTTAAGGGGAGCAGTAACAGTGTTTCTGCCGGCAATGTGCTATCCGGACATAAAAAAAATGCGCGGGGCGGGACTCGAACCCGCAAGGTTGAAAGCACGCCAGTTGAAACAGTGCGTCGTCGTTAATTCTGTTGAAATCGCGCTATTTTTAAAGGTCATTGTTTTGCCTTGTGACTATGTTTTTTGCCGGTCACTGGGCAGTTTATGGACACAAGATTCAAGGCAGCACCTTTATGGCCTGTTGGAGCGTCTGCGGGGCCAGATGAGCGTAAATCTCAGTCATCTCAATGCTGGAGTGCCCCATTAATTTTGAAACGGTGTATAACTCAACGCCTTTTTGCACTAAATGGCTTGCAAAAGTATGGCGGAGCTTGTGGACAAAAGTATTGAACCCCAGGGACTTCAGAAGTTTACTGTAGGCGGATGTAATAAAATACCGGCTGTTTCTGGGGCAGTCTCCCAGTTGGGAAACCACGAATCCATCCCTTGACCTCGGTGCTTGTTCCAGCTCTTCTTTGAGATCCGCAGAAATGGGTATATAGCGGTAGTTTTCCGTCTTGTTTGCACGGACATAGATCTGATTGTTTGCAAAATCTATATCCTCCCAGCGCAGTTCAGCCATCTCCCCCCTCCGGAGTCCTGCCCGTGCTCCAAGCTTGATAATGAGACGGTACCAGGCAGGAACAGCTTTAAGCATTTCCTGGAGCTCCTGTTCCGTATGGAATACCACTCTGCCTTTCTTTTGCTTGAACTTCGATACAAGATTCCAGTCCTGCTTGGGAATTAACTTCCAGCGTTCTGCTATCCGCATCATCGTCTTCAGGGCCTGCAGAAGACGGTTGATATTCTCTGTTTTCTTGCCCTGTTTTAGCAGTTCTCTCTTGTAATTCTCCAGGGCAGGCGGAGTTATATCCTGAAGATATTTTATCGGCTGGATCTCCTGCAGATAGCGCATCGCAATCTGATACCTGTATTGAGTCTCCTTGGCCCGTTCCACCGCGGTATAATTGTTAAATCTGACCAGGAAATCTTCAATGGGAACCTTGAGAAAACCATCCGGATTGCTCGGTGCCCTGCCCGGGGTTAGGGCCATAATATCCCGTTTCTGCATCTCGCCGTGCCGCTCTCTTTTCTTCCTTTCCCGGGATATTTCCTTCTGCTCTGTTTTTACCAGCTCCCGGAACTTCTTTTTCGCCTCTTTACCGTCGGCAGCATCCAGTTTTTTTCGAATCCGTTTACCGTCAGCGTAATAATCAGCGTAATACTGCCCGTTTCTAATGTAAACGCTCATATATTAACCTCCGTAACTATTAGTTATAATTATATAATTATTAATTATATATAAATATTATATATAATATAGTTACTATGGTATTACCCTTGATACAAGTTAAAAGATTAAAAAGTCTGCCCGGTTCAGGGCCCTGCAGGGAGAGTGATTTCTTCTCTGCAGCCATTAATGTTCAGCATATAATTAAGGCAGTCCCTTGGATTTTTAAACTAAAACTCAAAAAAGGTAAAGTTTGCCAGGTCGAAGGTAGTAAAATCTGGCTTAACTTCGGAGGCGAAGAGATTGAGGTTTACCACATCTTGGGAACCATCGATGAATTAGTTAATCTTGCCAATTTCCCGGCGTCCAGACCTGGTTCTGCTCTGGGATTTAACCCGAAATTACACCCGGTAAAGCCGACGGACATTGAGGAGGTAGAAGCAGACTATATGGAAGAAAAGCCAATCTGGGATGTCAATCTTTACGATGATGACGACGACGAAGATGAAGATGATGATGAAGATGAGGATGATTATTAAACCGTAAAATAAGCTGTTTCGGAGCATTGGCCTCGGGGAGTACCCCGGGGCTTTTTGCTTGTTTTAAGGCTGTAACCTACGTGCTACCCTTCGTACTACCCCCCGTACCCCTTGGGGTTTTTATTTATAATCACATTAAACCTCGCATACTCCAGCTCTTCCAGCTGTCCCTCGGTAAACGAACGCATACCGAAATGGATCTTCCCGAGATCATCCAGATCTCAGCCTCGCATGATAATCACGGGTCTTTTCTTAGCAGATATTTCCCATGCGGCAAGATAGAAACTGCTTAACCATGTTTCTCCCCTAAATATATGCAGAGGTCTAATGCCTTTTATTACTTCAACCTTTTCCATCCTTAGTATGTAGATATCTTGTAGATATAATATAATGACAATCAGTGAATTAATAACAAAATAGTATATTTATATTATGACGAAACGAACAGGGTACGCGAGATTTCCAAATACCAATTTCACGACATCACAATATTGTGTTGCCTATTTGGATTTTTTGGGCGGGACTGACATCATACTTCATGATAATCAAGACAAGCATTTAAATATTATAAACATGATCTTTGAAGATGCCTTAAATGAATCTAAAATGATCACAAATGATATTTTTGTAAAAATATTCTCTGATAATATTTTATTGGCTATACCAACGAATGATGGCGATAGAGAACAAAAAATAGGAAATATAATCAACCTTGTGAGCAACTTCGTTTATCAAGCGTCAGATAATGGTTATTTAATACGAGGGGCTATAACAGAAGGTGATTTTTTCCATAATGATATTATTGTGTATGGAAAAGCTCTCGTAGAAGCTGTTACGATGGAAGAAAAATATGCTATCTATCCCAGAGTTATTGTAAAAAAAGAAATTGCCAAATGTTATCCCCAATACTTTTATTTTTGTTCGGATGGTTGGAATGCGGTGAACTATTCTGTCTTTGAAATTGGATTTGGTTCTGTTAATTTAAAACACACACTTCTTTCTCAACTCAGAGCTAAAAAGGCCAATGAAAAAGTAAAACAAAAAATAATGTTTGCGATAACAGATTTTAATTTTACAAGCACTTCTTGGCGTAAAATGGGAGCTTTGAGTCATGAGATCATTACACCTAAAGAAATAGAAGATTCCTTAAAGTAAACTTTCGGAAAAAATCCGACTATATTTAAAAATATATTTGTTAAAATACAAGAAAATACTTCTAGCAGGGAGATTATAGCAATGGCAAAGAAAAAAGCCGAAAAAGTTATAAATTTAGACAATATTCTTTTTAATTGTAGAGACATTCTGCGTGCCGCAAGAAATTCCGGTTCATTCTTCGAAAAACGTGATATGATGCTTACCCTTGTATTCTTGCGCTTCATTGGTGAGAAATACGAAGAGGGTATTGAGGAATTGCGTCAGAAACTAACCGCAGAAGGTTTAGATCCGGATGACGAAAATATCAGGGCCGCTTTCTTTGAAGACCCTACTTTTACTGGAGGAACCTACAACTTGCCACCTGAGGCTCGATGGTCTAAGATTATCAATACCCCTGCTCCTAGTCTCAATGTAGCTCTCGACACCGCTTTACATAGCATTGCTACAAATTCTAAACAGTTAAAGGGGTGTTTTGTAGAAGGTACATTCACGACTCGCAACCTTGCCGCCAATGATATAAAAAAACTGGTGGATGAAATAAATAAAATAAGCCACAAGGCATTCGGCGAAGAAAAGGACTTGATTGGCAGAGTTTATGAGTATTTCTTAAAAGAATTTGCTGTAAACGCTACCAAGGAAGAAGGTGAGTATTACACGCCGCATGATGTGGTGCAGTTAATCGCCACGATGATTGAGCCCTACGACGGGACATTGTATGACCCTTGCTGTGGTTCCGGTGGTATGTTTATCCAAAGTGCCGATTTAGTCAAGTCCAAACAAGGTAACATCGACCGTATCAGCGTATATGGACAAGAAAAAGATGCCGCTACATATCGTTTGGCAAAGATGAACCTGGCTTTACGAGGTATTAGCCATAACCTTGGCGAGACGTATGATTCTAGTTTTACAAATGATCAGCACAAAGGACTTCACTTTAACTATATCATGGCAAATCCGCCATTCAATCTGAAAGGCTGGTATGACGATAACTTAAAGAACGATGCCCGCTGGGCAGATTATGAAACCCCGCCGGAAAGCAACGCAAACTATGCCTGGATTCTGCATATGCTTTCGCACTTAAAGCCTGCTTACGGCGTGGCAGGCTTTCTGCTTGCAAACGGCGCGCTGAATGACAGCGACACGCTTGAAATACGCAAAAAACTTATACAGAATGACAAGGTTGAGGCAATAATAGTCCTTCCCAGGGAGCTTTTCATAACCACGGACATAAGCGTGACCCTTTGGATTTTGAACCAGAACAAAAAAGGCGGCAGTTATCACGGAAGAACGCTGCGCCCCCGCAACAGCGAAGTGCTGTTTATGGATTTGCGCCAGTGGACGGAAAACCCGGTAAAGAACGAGGGCAAAAAGAAATTCCGCCTTTCTGCGGAGCAGATAGCCAAGGCGGCGGCTATTTACCACAAATGGCAGGAGCCAGGCACAGATGGCGCAAAATACGAAGCGCCGGAGCTTTACCGCAGCGCAAGCATTGAAGAAATTGAACAGAAAGGCTGGGCGCTTACGCCGAGCAAATACATAAAGTTCATAGACCGCGACCTTAACATTGACTATAAAAAGGAAATGTCCCGCATACAGGCAGAAATGAAAGACATAATGCGGCAGGAGAAAGAATCCCAAAAAATGCTGGAAGAAGCATTCAAAGGAATAGGGTATGGAATTAATGGATAGCAACGAGAAAGGCAATATTATAATTTACCAAACAAAAGATGGTGCTACAAAAATAAATGTTAAGTTTGAAGATGAAACTGTTTGGCTTACACAACAGCAAATGGCAGAACTTTATAACACTTCAAGGACAAATATTGTTGAGCATATTAAGCATATCTATGAAGAAGGGGAATTAGACGAAAAGTCAACCTGTCGGAATTTCCGACAGGTTCAAACAGAAGGTTCTAGGCAGGTTTCAAGAGAATTGCCTTTTTATAACCTTGATATGATTATTTCCCTTGGTTATCGTGTAAAATCTCTAATAGCCACACAATTTAGACGCTGGGCCACCGATTTATTAAAAGAATATTTAAAAAAAGGGTATGCACTTGATGATAAACGATTAAAAGAACTTGGCGGAGGGGACTATTGGCAAGAGCTTTTAGAAAGAATCCGCGATATTCGTTCTAGTGAAAAGGTAATGTATAGGCAAGTTCTGGATTTATATGCAACAAGCATAGATTATAATCCTAAAAGTGCTGAAAGTATTGCCTTTTTCAAAATGGTTCAAAATAAATTTCATTTTGCAGTTCACGGTAATACTGCAGCAGAAGTAATTTATAACCGTGCGGATAGTGAAAAAGAGTTTATGGGTCTAAAAACTTTTATGGGTGATTTCCCTACCAAAAAAGATGTTGTAATTGCCAAAAATTATTTAACTGAAGAAGAATTAAAGGTGCTGAATAATCTTGTTTCCGCTTATTTTGACTTAGCTGAAATTAATGCTATTGAACACAAAGCTATGCACATGACCGATTATGTGGAACAACTTGATAGAATACTTTCAGGTGCAGGAAAGAAAATCCTGGATAATCCAGGTGCAATTAGTCATAAGCAAGCTGTGGAAAAAGCCGAAATGGAATATAAAAAATTTATTCAAAAAAACTTATCCCCTGTTGAAAAAGCATATTTAGAAACCATAAGAATGATTGAGAAAAAAACAAAAAAAAGCAAATAAAGGCATTGGCTATGGCATTGATTAGGTACAAATTGGGCGATTTGATACAACTTGAAGATGAAAGAAATTCATTTGGTATCCGTGATTTTTTCGGCGTCAATATTGATAAGGATTTTATGCCAACTGCGGCAAATACTGACGGACTTGATGCAACAAAATATAAAGTTGTAAAAAAAAATCGTTTTGTATATAGCGGTATGCAGACGGGGAGAGATCAGTGTATCAGAATCAGTATGTACAACGGAGAAAAACCCATTATTGTTTCACCAGCTTATACGACTTTTGAAGTTGCCGCAGTAGATATTGTAGACCCACTTTATTTTTTCATGGTTTTTATTTCAAAAGAAAAAGATAGATACGGAGCGTTTTGCAGTGATGGAAGTATAAGATCCAATCTAGATTGGGAAGTTTTTTGCGATATAGACATTGAACTGCCGCCTTTGCCAGTTCAGCAGAAATACGCAGATGTATACAAAGCCATGCTTGCCAACCAAAAAGCCTACGAAAGAGGCCTGGAAGATTTAAAACTCGCCTATGAAAGCCTTATCAATGAATATAAACACAAATCTCCAAAAAAGAATGTCAGCAGCATATTTGAGGAAATTGATTGTCGCAATAACGGAGCGGCTATAAAAGATGTACAGGGTATAAATATACAAAAACAATTTATGCCAACTGTTGCAAATACTGTTAATGTTGACTTATCAAAATATAAAGTAGTCAAAAAAGGACAGTTTGCGTTTTCAGGAATGCAGACAGGCCGTGATGAATGTATACGCATTGCATTGCATAATAATGATAATCCCATAATTATTTCCCCGGCATATACAGTATTACGGACAAAAGAAAAAAATATTCTTCCCGAATATATAATGATGTGGTTTTCCCGCAAAGAAATAGACAGATTAGGCTGGTTTATGAGCGATGCAAGCATAAGGGCGAATTTAGAAATGGATCGTTTTTATGAAATAAAAATCCCCATTCCCGATATAAAAATACAAAAATCCATTGTTGAAATATACAAAGTCTACCAAACCCGCAAAGAAATAAACGAAAAACTAAAATCCCAATTAAAAAATATTTGTCCTATTCTCATAAAGGGTTCCTTAGAAGAGGCAAAACAGGAGGAAGCACATGGCTAAACAGGTGGAATATAACGGTCACTATTGTGAGTCCGAGTACGAATACGCTTTTATTGCCTTTTTAGAACAAGAAGGGTGGACGTATGTAGCAGGGAACGATATCCACCGGACGAACAGAGAGATATTGCTTACCGAGGACCTTACCAAATTTTTAAGCAAGACGAATCCGGATTTAACCGCAGAAGAAGTAGGCAGATTGGTAGATACTGTCCGTTTGGCAGGGGATGTGAGCGACTTTGCTACGTTACACAAAGTTTATGGGTGGATGGTAGACGGGTTACAGTTCGTTCCGGAAAATGGCAATGCCAAGATGGTATCCCTGATAGATTTCCAAGAACCCTCAAACAATATTTTCAAAGTTGTAAATCAATTCGTCGTAGAATATACCAACAATGGCAAAAAAGAAACACGCCGACCGGATATTATTTTATTCGTTAATGGTATCCCTTTGTGCGTAATAGAATTAAAAAATCCTGCCGATGCTAATGCTACCATACACGATGCTTGGGAACAAATAACTAAACGCTACTGGCGTGATATTCCGCATCTGCTCCACTACTGTCCTCTCGCCTGTATTTCCGATGGGGTAAAAACCCGTCTAGGTACAGTGCGGACGAAATATGAACACTTTTATGCTTGGCGCAGGGTAAATAACGGTGATAAGGTTTCTACACTTCCCTTTGAAGAAACCAAAACTATGATCCAAGGGGTTTATGCACCGGAGCGATTTTTAGAGATATTCCGTGATTACATTTATTTTCAAGATAGCCAGTACGATACCGACGAGGTGGAAATTGTCTGCCGTTATCCGCAGTTCTTTGCTACCCGACTACTCAAACAAAGCATTGTTAAATCCGTGGTGGCTAAAAGCGGAAAGGGTGGTACCTACTTTGGGGCTA